>Ga0065711_1026867_pt1 | contig 57996 bp, 25 predicted proteins | sample Hoacrofraction12_FD_59098 | JGI IMG/M metagenome (GOLD analysis project Ga0065711, IMG submission 59098) | Hoatzin crop microbial communities from Cojedes, Venezuela - Epithelial fraction 12 v2 (version 2) | ecosystem: Host-associated > Birds > Digestive system > Esophagus > Crop | place... | reverse complement strand
TTTTTTTTTTTTTTTTTGTTTTTTGTTTTTTTTTAAACTAGGTCTGTATGCTATGCAAGCTGAATTTAAGCCAGGCAGCTGCTGGTAGTTACAGATGCATTCTTAAAAGCATTTGACAGAAGTTCACTGAAGGACATTGTAGAGCATCCACAAAGCCTTTGAAGTTACCCCAACTACTAAATTCTCCTAGCAGAAAAGGACAGGCAATTTGGGGTTTGCTTAGAGGCATCTGGATGCTAATCCCTAACATGTCAAAGAGACAGGTGTTAAATGGTACATGTAAGTAAATTAGACACTGGAAACACTATTAGAGGACCAAAACCATTTCTTAGCAGCAACTGAAGTATTAAAATGATCACCTTTTTCTCCTCACAGATTGTCCTTAGTTCAGTTACCTGAACAAGACTGAATAAAGCAATAAAAATGCCTATTAAACTCTTTCTGTACAGATTTTACTAACAAATCTGAATCTTTAAAAAACCAAAAAAACTATCCACCAACACTGAAAACACAGCTTTTCCACAAAATAAGAGTAACTTTTATAATTTTCTGTTTTCTTGTGTCACATTACATAGTATTATCCCACACTTTTCTTGAGCATCATTGACCAAACCACAATTAACCATTAGGGAAACAAGAGAAACGCCTTATTTCTATCCTTTATTTTTCAGTTCTTCTGGGGGAATTTGCTTTGTATGAACTTATCCCCCTCTGCATCTAACATGTGGGCTGCCTTCTCCTTTAATTGACCCCTTCCATTTGTTCTGGAGTTGCTGTATTTTTGCGCTCCCTGCTAACCTTGCTTTGCTGGGCTCCGGTCCCAGTGACTCTCCAGCACCTGACTCTCCCTAATGACCAGGACACTGTCCATAAAAGCTCAGTCTCTCCCAAAATAATTTCACAAACTGTCTTGAGGAGAGGCACACTGGAGGGTCCTAGAGTCCCTAGTACACTGAAGCAAGAAATCTGACTGCAAGACAGACTTATTCTTCTCCCGTCTTTCTGCAACCTAGCGAGACAGATCATTTGCTTACAGAAAAACAAAAGGACGGCGTACGCAGGGTACTGTTAGGTGAATAGACTGAGGTTAATCTGAGATAACATTCTCTGTCAAGATCTAAGAAATGAAATCCTGGTCCTACTCTCAAAACATGCAAGGAGCAGCATGAGAGCTCCATACTGAGCTAACCACCTCTATTAATGTCAAGGAGAACACAATTAGTGCTCTGCAGAACGTGCCTAAAAATGTCAACTTACATTTGCAGAAGAAAAACATTTAAGCTATGAAGCATGTACAGCATAATACAAACAGAGCAAGCAGTCCAGAAATTAGGAACAAGCGAGTGAATATTCATATCTGCCATATAAATTGTTTTACAGATTCATATATCTATATTTAGATTTTTATCTAGTTTTTAAAAACTGTTCATACACAAGTCACAAGAGGCAAGTAAAGATTAGGTCTGATCTGTACTTAGACAACATCAAAAAGCACAAGGTAAGTTTCCAAATTCTGTCCTTCCTGGGAATGCTAAGGAAAAACACCACACCTTCCATTTGTGTTCACAGTATTCAGATTTGTCCACAGTGAATAAAATGAATTGCAATACTGAAAGTGAATTTAAATCATGAGATTGACTGTCAGGGCTTCAACCTTTATTCTGACTGAGATTTTTGGGTTGCAAAGGACGCATTTACCTGATCCAGACATAACTAAATTTTCTGCCTAATTCAGTCTCAGCTCACATGAAAAACAACCTAAATGTGCTATAGCACTTCATTTATGCAGAGCGTTACAAGGGTAGTAACAATACAAAAATGTTTTCTGTGTTTTTCCTTTGAGTGAAATTTTTTCCTTATATATCTCAAGTTGTTCTTTTTATTCTTTACTTGACTTCACAAGAAGATGCCTGGAAGCAGTAAAATATTTTCTCTTCCTTCTTCTACTGTCAGAAGCATTACTTTGACCTTATCAGACAAATTTATGTTGACAATTTTCTCAAACTGTATTCTCTCGTGAGCTACTATAATGCGCATCTTTATCTGGTGTAATTTAGACGTGTGAGGAATTTTTTAATTATTAATTTTTTCCTGTTTTAAAAGTATATATTAAAAATGGAAAGAAACCCCTGGACACATAAATCTGTGTTGCGCTTTATGAATAATACCAATAAATAAATATTAATGCTTCTCTTTCATTTATATTTCAAGATTAAAGCTATGAAGCTCGAGATTCCCAGTAATTAAGGTTACAATTGCCTAATGCTTCACACCAAAATGTTATAGTACTTTTTCAGGTTGAAAGCGATAGGAGTTGCTGCTTACAAGAGTAAGAATAAAACAAAGACACCACCGATTTTGTGAATCAATGGAAAACAAATCATGTAATGACATCTCAGTCAAGTTCAGAGAGAGATTCTGTGGCATCAGAGATGCACAAATCTTTCAGATGATGGACATTCACTAATTATTTCAATAGTATTTTTGTTATGCACAAAAAGGATAAAAATACAAATGTGGATAAAAATGTTCAATAAATATAAAGCTGCACAAATTCAACCAAATTCCATCTGCAAAAAGCTTAAAGGCTCTTCCTTAAAACAGCATTAACATGATTTAACTGATGTTAGATAATCCCTTTGAACCAACTTAATCTTGTTGCAAAGTCCAATAGAAACTTCGAACAATCTCACACTTGCTGGCAGGCGGCACTTCGAAATAAACACTTTGTTCTCACACAAAGAAACCCGCACATCTGCAGTAGGGAACTGACAACCTGCAGTTCGCAGTTGTCTCCATCCAGCAATTCTCTTCCGCGCAGTCATGTCTGTGCACAGAAATAACCCACCTGTTGTTAACAGATCTATTAAAATTCTGAAGTAAATGAATACGTGCTCCATGAAAAGAGAGTCTAACTGAAGAAAGTACACATGGAGATACATGTGAATCTTTTGGTGTCCTCACTTCCGAGAGGTCTCTCAAGAGAAGCAGATGCCCAGGCTTGGGAAACCCAGACTTCGAGGAAGCACTTGAAACTTAACGGTTTCCATGCCATGCTGGCATTGCCCCCACCGATCTACCCACACATGCTCTCCAAGAGCAGCACTCAATGCCAACGTCACACAGCAGCTCCTTGGCAGACTGTGAATGGACAGAGACCCCAGGATTACAGCAACACCACCACCACCTCCCCCCAGAAGAAAAAATCTGGTAAAGAAACTCAACATAGATTTTACTTACGCCAAATTTTGAGCACCCTCACAGCAATCTCAGAGTTGCTCATGTACGAGAAACACTTCAGGCCATACTTTCAGGAATTAGCCTGAAATATCCAACTTTGATCTTAGTGAACATCTTTTCTTGCCAGAAGCCAATCACTTCCCCAGTTCCCCATGGCAGGCTGCGGTAAACAAGGAGCACTGAAGAGCTCACTTTCCAGCTCATAAATTGCCATGTTTGCTTAATCCCACTCACTTGTATCAGCTCAGAAAGAGTTCAAATTCTAAGATTCAACTTTCTAAGGCTTTTTCTGGTGTTTCAGTTTGGAATAAAACCATCTCCCTTTGGTGTTAATTTTAGGAAGGCTGGTTGAGAATCTGTGACATGCCACAGAGTCTCCACTCCAGAGACAATTCTCTCAAGAGTATCTTTGTTTTGACTTCTTATTTCTTTTGTGCTCTGCTTTTTTGTCATCTCTTTTAAGTGTTTGTCAGGATAACCCCTAAAGAGAGCCTATAGAGATGTTGCAAAGGGGAAAGTGAGGGATAAAAATCAAGCTTCATAGTCCATGGAGTCTGTATTTTTTTTTCACATGGAAATCTATGGCGAAAGAACAACCTTCTCTGAAACCTCTGAAAGAGCAGTACAAGTGTAGGACCTCACAAGGAGGATCTGAATTGGTCTGCGCAACTGGGTTTAGCTGACATTGCTACCTGTTTAGCAGGAGGGAGCCAGAGCCACTGGAGTAAAAATGACCTTTCTGATGGATGTTCTACTTTGCAAATAAAACCTCTTGAGTGAAGGAAAACTGCTTCGCTGTCTCTCAGCATAGATCTTGTCTCCTTGCTCTCTAGGTACTACTGGTGGAAAAGGACTTTGAGATTAAGGACACAATAAAATTTCCTTCTCACTTTGAAAGCTGGGGGATAGATTTCTGTGGTCAGGAAGCAATAGAGAGGCTTTGGAATAAATAAATAAATAAATAAAATCCAGCCACATGGCATTTCTTGCAACTCCCACAGATGCTGTGGCATGGACTCACCCATCTGTTATCAGACGACACTTTCACTACAGCTCCAAATTGTTCAGGGTGGAGATTATTCACATGTCAGCTGGGACTTGGTTTCAGCGTAGCCTGCTCAGCCATCCTGGCAAAACATTTTTCATGAAACATTTGGGAGATGAGTTTCTACGGCCTGTCAATTATGGTAAAGGAATAGGAAAGGGACATGTTCCTCAAAACATTACTTCAGAGAGGCTTTTCTTTTTTTTTTTTTAATTTCATTTTATGTGGTTTTGGCAATAAAAAAGCCAATGGAAAAATGAAAGTTATTTTACTTCCACAGAGCTTTTAAAAGTTCTGTGTGAATTCCTCAAGACCGTGTCCTGAATGTGATGCTAAGAGCTCTGTCGTAGAACGGGGGCCACACAATGTTGGCAAAAAGACCACACCTGCCTCTCCCACCACTGCTGGGTTATGCCCCATGACCAACAGGCAATCTTTATTATGCACCAGATTTAACTTGATAATTTCTGTACTGGTAACTGAAGATGACATACGAGTCCCACAAAAGATTTATTACTGTTATATCATCTTCTCTTTTACAAACATTAATCTTCCTAGTGTCCATTATTGATTTACGTACAAAAGATAGTGAAATTAATCAGCTTCTTCAAATTATGCCCATAAGCAATGACTACGGGAGAAAAGTCATTTAAATTTTAATGTAGAATCATGCAGAAAATATTTTAACAAGAAGGCATCAAACTAATCTAAGCAGAATCCTGAGATATTCAAGAAAAAAAAACACCTTCTTGAAATCAAAACAGCCCATTTCACCTGCAGAATGAATGAATGCCCACAGCATTCCCCACCTGCATTTCTGCTTCTCAATTAATATTTTGGTTTTGTTGCTGGGCAAGCTGCCCGTGCATATAGTCGGCACTACATGGTTGTGCTGTTCTTCTGTGAAAGTGACCTAAAATGACATTGCATAATACTTTATCCATAGTAGGAGATATCAGGTAAAAGTCGGACAGAGCAAATTCATGAGAGATTGGACATCTGACTTCTACTGTAAAACAACACTGTCTCTTCATAAACATACATGTGTATATTATAAATGTACATTAAATCTTTTATAATTTTTCTCTCTAAATAAAAAAAGTCATGGTGACAAGTATATTTTATTAGTCCTACCAGCTGGACTCAAATATATATGTCAGCTGAAATCAGTGATTTGGGCTGTGTTCAGCTGATATTTCACTCACATAAAATATTCATCCTTGTGAAATACCTAAAGCAAGCCATTTGAAACATAGCACTATTTTATATCAAGCTAATCCTAGACTGAAAAGCAAGATACCATATTGTACAGTTAATTTCTCAGCCAGCTTGAATGGTCATGACAAATCAGATAAATTTTGTCCCTTCTCCAGTGTTTGAATAGTGGTACACTCTGAACCAAACCTTAAACTTTTCAAGCTTCTCTATCACTCTGGTTCTTCTCTGTGGTTCCATAGTACTGTTCAGTACTTTTTTTCATGAGTGTACAACTAAAGACCAGGGACCTGCTTTGTGGCACTTACTGCCTGCCCTTGGAGACCTTTGGATAACGGTAAGACAAGTTTATCCCTGTTGCAGAGGCAGAGAGGAATAAGCAAATGACACAGTAACTCATTCTATATACGCATACATAGATTATGTTTGGGGTAAGCAGCATTCAGAATGTCAAACGTAACTGCTACACGTACATACTGTAGTAGCTACTGAAGATGCTCCAGCGGAACACAGTGGCCAAACAACTCGTCTATGCCTTTATAAGGCAATAGGAATCCACAGAACAAACTTGCAATCCTACAGAAGTAAATGGCTTTTGATATTGAATCTTTCAAGGACTGAACACATTACTGATAGCAGGCCATTCCCCTGCAGTAATAGAAGATTATAATGTCTGTGATAATGTCAGAGGGCTAGATGTGCAGCATTAACCAACACAGCAGCCAACGGTAATGTATGATGCTGTTCAACTCATTTTCAAGGCTTACTCACTTCACAACAGCCTTCAATAAACTGCAAATCCAGTTTAACAGCTGAGCTGAGCAATCAATCATTCAGAAACAAGATTCAGAGCAGTCCTGGTGAACACACGGAATGCAATTAGATGCCACCGTTTGTGAAGTAATATTGGTGGGAATTCTTCTCCCTCATCTGATTTATTTCTGTCAATCTGCAGTTTAGATTCTGTGTTATGATTAACTTCTTTGTCCTGAGATGCCATATAAATGTAACACTGGCACTATTAACTGCTTCTGAAAGTAATTCTGAACCTCACAATTGCTAAGAAAATTGATTAAAGAGAGTCAGCTAGCACTGCTAATTTGCAACTGGCTATTTTTAATGACAGACTGATAAAATGAAATGCTAATCTTGAGAATAAAACTCAGTTTATGTAATATGTTAACTCGTACAGAACACATTTGCATAAACATTTGAAGGATAAAATGAGTCCTTGGGCAGTTCAGAATATTCAGGCTGGCTGGTTTGGAACAGAGGCTAGACAAAAATACAGTGACTGCACAACCACATTACAATGTCAAAAGTATCCATCAAAAGTCATAATCTGTTTAACTTGTTTGTCAGGGTTTACAGAGTAAGTTTCTTGGCTTGTGCTCTGCTTCAATACCAGCAATTAAACTCATGGGAGGGAGCTCAAAGAACCAATAAAGATGACATTCAAGGACAAAAGGAGCGAGCAAGTTTGGACACCCATAATTCAAACAAGTATAAAGTAGGAAGGTATGTAGTAGCTTCCAAAAGCAGTAGCTAAAAGATGGAAAATCCAAAGTGGAGGATAATTGCTTTAAGAGAAACAAAAGTCTTTCAGGAATACCACGATGATATTAAACAGAAAACTTTTACAAAACAGGTTTAACCAAACAGCAGATCACCTTTTTTCCCCAAAGAGAGAGACAGAAAAGTATTTGAAGCAATCAAAAGATAAAAATCTGTACTGATTGCTCTCCAGAAAGCAGAGCAAAACGGAATGCCTATGTCCTTGCAAACACATTGGACAGATTTCTAAAACCCTCTGAAAAGCAGGTTTAAGGCACAGAGAGAAGGAAAAATCTAATTTTGGTAGAGAATGTTATATCCTCATTCCATTGGAACTGTGTTAAGAGAAAGTTTAAGAGATCACTATTTAAAATAATTTAGAATATTACAGTAATAGAGACATATTTAATGAAAACACTGCAAATGGATGAGGTTTACTGATAATCACCACATTAGAAGCATTCCCAGAGCCCTGAAAACTGATTATCTGCATTTTGAAACCTATGTAAATCAACTGACTACAGCTAAGCAAAAGGTGAAATTTCATGGTAATTTAGGAGTTTTGAAAACACGCACATTTGACAAAGTTTTGAGTGTTTAGACCTGGCCAAAAGCAAATCTCTTGAACACTAGTTTGTGAGAATGGGACACAGACTTGATACATCTATATTCAGACTGGACTTTGGGTTTTCAAAAGGATGTTTGAGCTGACAATATATGCAATTCAAGTGGTATTTCTTTCCTGTTGCCATACTTGACACCTGAATGCTTGATAAACTTCGCACAAGGATCTATTCCCAGACAGCAAGGTATAGATGCTATAGTCCTAAAGTAAGAAGCAATTCTTTAATTTACTCACTTCAGCATCTACCAGAATTCCACAAAAAGTAGAGGTCTATCAGCTTAAAAACACCGTTTTTACAACAAAAGCATGGAAGTGCCTATATCAGATACATGAACATATCACTTCATCTCAGCAAGATCTTACCCTGTTCTAAGAAATTATACAAACGTCCTGAAATGAACATATTTACACACAATAATTTGCTGTAAATCCACATTTGATTTTCCATGAGAAGTGTTCCACTTTTAAAAAGTATCTTCTAAACCATCTCAATTAAGATTGAAACGTCTATTGTGTTTTGTTTCATAGTTTGAACAACTGTGTAACTGAGTTTGTCAGTATTGGGAGGTATTTGGGGGTTATTATTGTTTTAGTTGTTTGTTGAAATCTTAAAAAAGAGTTCTATGTCAAGCAATTTTCAAATGACATACAGTTTAAGTCAGTGCAGGACTGGATAACAGATAAATCACAATCTGTATTACATTGCATTGGTCTTGCATGACGTTCTTAGTAATGTCTTCGCTGTTGCAAGAGAAAAGAATTTTGAACACAAATCTTCTAGTCAAATAAATTCCTAATCTATCTCAAGGTATAGGCATCTCCTGATTAAGCACAGTGTTTAAGGCCTAATTAGAAAATAGAACCTCATCTGCATTCCAACTATTACTAGTTATACTTTTTAAAGACTGATAGCAGAGTTTTCTCCAGAATACATCAACCTCACTAAGTGCCAGTAAAATCTGGGCTACAATTCAAGATCACAGTGTTTAACGCACTCCACAAAAAAGTCAACATAAGCCAATATTCAAATTCAGTGCAACACTTCATTATCTATCCAGGTACAACTACAGTAAATATAGCTCTACAGTCACAGGAAAAAAAAACACCTCTGTGACTTAAATGTAATGAAACAGAGAAAATCAGTGGCTCTTTCCAAAGCATAACTAAGGTACACTGTCTTTTTTCTCCTACTAAATATGATGCTTATTAGTTTTATAGATATAAATACTTCAGAATTTAAATAATAAAAGAACTACTTGACTGTAGTAACACAACAAGCAAGAAAACAGAAGTGCATATACATGAAACATTGAACACTCCATATGAGAACCTAACCATTACGAACAACAAGAGTCAGTGCAGGGGTACGTCTCATCTATTATGGTAATTCATTCTTCTTGCTCTCTTGTCCCATTAGCCAGTTGGGATTCATTCATGAATCATCAAATTTAAAACATTTTGCACGGCTATTTTTGACTAACTATAAATTTCATGGCTAAAATTATATGGGCCATTCATAGCTGGTTATACAAAAACATACAAAATTATTCCGGTTGATATTAAAGTGCAGGAACACTTTGTCCATATTTCTTTAACAGTAACATCAATACATCACTTGTGACTAGGACAAAGGCTTTGTGGCCAGGGCTGAGTGTGCTGAACACAGAGCAGCTCCGTGCTCAGCAGAGTCGAACCCACACTGACTCATCTGTGGACACAGACTATTCCAACAAAGATAATGGAGCTGAAAAGTATCAATGTCAGTTTTCAATGTACCTGGAACTTGAAATCTATTTTTTCATAAGAAAATTGGATTTTGTAGGAGGATAAGCAACATAGAGAAACAAAACAGCGTAACGAAAAAACAGAAGTTGGATTCAAAAAAGGAAAAATTAGTACTTCTCAGTAATTTCCAAACTAAACGGGGCAAAATTTATTAAAAACTCTTTAAAAAAGAATAGGTTTGTAATTAGGAAAACAAAAAAGGTAGCAAAAATGCTAGATTATCACTGTATGTATGGAAAATGAGTATTGCTTCCCAGAAACACACCTTGGGGAAAAGGCAAACCATTTCACAGCCCCTGTATACAATGAGAAAGGAGAACAGAAGACATGAATTCATTTTCAGAAAACAAAAAACTGCATAAGATTATATTTTTCCTCACTGGTTCTGTTTGTCTTTTTTATTTTTGCTGCATGACAGAGAAATCTCTTCCTCTCTAAATGAGGGCAGGATCCACCCCCTTTTGCTCTGAAGAACAAATGTCACCTCTACATCTACAGACCAGGCTCTGTCCAATTGCTTCAACGAACACTTACTAGCACAAAATCACCATCAGGTTTTGACAACAATCTTTCTAATAGTTCTTGCTGAAACACCCCCGATACAATCTCTGATCTTCCTTGTGGTTGTTAAGTACCCTCACACAGCGTATTGGCTTACACTAATCACTATGTAATATTCAGATCCTTTTTTCCTTACCTTTGCTCACCACAGGCATTCCTCTCAGCGAATTTCGGAGTATGTTCTTTGTATATTTTCTGCCTCAGATAAAAGACAAGGGCTTTGTGAGAATTTTATTTTGAAAATTTTACCTCTACCAATGAATCTACTACAACAAACATTTTCATGCATTTCTGAGTCACAGCGTATGAAAATATGACTACAGTTGACTTTCGTTTAGTTGACAGAAGTCCAAAAACTCATGAAATGCTCACAAATCAGCATTTCTTTAGGGGGGGAAAAAACCTGAATACAGATACCCTCAATACAGACAATTACATTAATAAGGCAGCAGCACCAAGCAATGCATGGAAGCGCTGCAGTTTGCACACACACATGAGATTTGCAGGCCTTGTCAAATAGCTTGCTTCTGGCTATCTTCAGTCTTGTAACATTTTCACATTAATTTTGGGCAGCATGAATTATCCCACTTTTCAACAAGAAATCCTTGGGGCATTTTAAACATGCTTGAAAATAAATAATTAATGCATTGGACACTATTAATTAGCAAAACTCAGAAACAGCTACTGTTACAGATCCTGAAAAGTTTTTCTAAACTTGTCAAGCTGTTAATAATAAATAGGGTGGAAATGGCCAATTAACATACTTAAATAACAACCTTTATAAAGGGTGAAAAATTCTACTTTTTCTGTTCTATTGATACTAGAGAAAAATGTATCAACTCTGCTACTTTAGCCCTGATACTTCACTAACAGCAATGTGGTTTTACCCTTTAAGGGGATCTCCATGTGAAGCAGACCTATGGAACCAAACAGTATCTAACCATGAAAAGTTGTTTCAGATATTGGAAATACATGTATTTACACTTTTTGTGTGACAAGAAAGTTTGATAAAATAACACTTGAACGTGAAGATTTATGACCATATTTACTTACACCTACAATTTTTAAATTCACAGATCTATAGTCATACAGGTTATGTTACAGTGGAGTATGACTTCTCTAAGGCAGTAAGACAAAATGTAACTAATTTGTTTTCTAGTCACAACTTCTAGTAAAGACTCGCTTTCACTGTAGTACTGGAAATAGTGAAATAAAAACATGATGATGATTGGGAGTAGTCAGCATGGATTTACACAGGGGAAAATCACAATGAATCTGGTAGCCCTCTCGCGTGAGAAAACGTGCTCGGTGAATGATGGGAAAGCAGTGATGCTGCGTATGTTGACTTTAGCAAGGCTTTTAATGCTGTCTCCCATTATAGCCTCGCAGACAAACTGACAAGGCACGAACCAGAGAAGTTGACAGTGAAGCAGATAGAAAAGTGGCTGAACTGCTGGGCTCAAAGGTTTGTGATGAGCAGCACACATTCCAGCTGGAGGCCCTACTATTTATTAATGGAAAATAACCCCCAGTAGTGTGATGTCAACAGCATCAACGAGAGAGAAAGATACAAAATCAGGCAGCAGTATTATTCCTTCTCTTTCCTTTCCCTTTCTAAAAATTAATAGATCTGGTAAAAGAGAACATTATACAAAATTGACTGCTACAGCATTTAAGGCTTATCACTATTTATCTTCAGGTGACCAAGACACTGATACAGCTTATACACCACACTGGTACGGCATAAGGCACCTACTTGACAGTCTACGAAAACTGCAGTACACTGAGCATTATTATTGTTGTTGCACTACCAGTTCATTTATTCATGAACTGCAGAGGAAAATAAGCACGTGGAATGTATATAAATTTTCAGTTCAAAAGTTACTGCCATCAAGGGACAGCCTTAAGTTATGCACTACCTTTAAAAAAAAAAAAGTTGTAGTGCTTTTTTTCTTCTTCCCAGGAATGCATGCATTGCATCTAATGAGCACACCCCTCAGACTCTTTCTTTTGAAACAAAGTGTTCTTTTGTTGCTTGGGGCTCACACTCCGCATGACACCTGCAACAGAAACAAAACTGATCTACAAGTTCTGAAAGAAGTATACTCGATTTTCTGGGGTTTTTTTTCTCTTTTCCAAATAGCAAGACTCCAGCTTCTTATTTAACTGCGTCCTCATTGGCTGCTCTTGCCTACATGTGGTCATGCATCAGTCTCGCATAGCAGAGTAATCCACGAAAGGACACAGACCTAAGATAAAAAAGATTTTTAGGCAATGATCAGAGAAGAAATTCTATCCCGGAAGGTAACGTAGCCCAAGAAAGCATTAATGTTTCCTTTACTCCACTGATGATACTTGAGAAGTATAAAAATCTTGACTAGCTTATGCAAGAATAAAATAAACTGTATTTGAGATGCAGCAGTCCTCAATAATGTAGGGCAAATTATATTCTTTACCCGAGCTGGCCAATTCTCAGAGCAGTCTGAAGCCTGCTGCTGTCCCGAGATCCAGCTGCCAACGCTGCCTGCTAAACCCAAATACCTTTGAGACAGGAGATCTCGGAGACCATCTAAGGGGAACCACAGACAAGGAGGTCCTCCTTATCCGGGTGAAATGATGGACTACACAGGGTTGGCAAGATGTCCAGCCTAGCAGTTCACGAAAGCGTCAATATAACATGTGGAACCTTAGCACCCTCAGACCTTTTTTAAAGTGACAACCCAAGCTTCAATGCCTTAAGTTATCCCCGAGTTCTGATAAAAAAAAGTTTAAATCTTTGTGACAACATCAATATGTTGGGTTTATTAATGAATAGTGCTGTGTATCAACAAAAGCGTAATTCTGTGGGTTTCTGACTTACTATGCAAAAGAACAACAAATATATACAGTTTTCATATAAAACATTGTTTAATGGACAAAAATTAATTGATAACTAAGAATTGCAAGGGAAGGGGTTTCTACCAAAGACCTAATGAAATGAAGAAGCTATGACCTGTTAAATCTGTTCCCATTCAAGCCACACCATGAAGACTTCAAACATACGAAATCTGCAGATTTAGTTATGATGAAATTAAAAAAAAAATATCTATTCAAAGAAGTAATGGTGGCTTCAGAGAAAACTAAGGATAAAGTACACAACTATTACAACTCTAATGAAAACGTAGTATCAGTGAAAGAGGAATAGAGAAAATATTCAATTTGCTGCTTCTTTATAAAGTTCAGAATAAAAAATTAAATTAATTTCATTTAAAATATTTTCCGCACATACCTTACCATTTTTCTAATTCTTCACTTTGAATTTCACAATGTATTAATTATTAAAACAGGTTATTGAATCGATTCTTCAAACTAAGAAAACCAAAATAAACTGCTAAGAAATGTGATTAGCATTTCCTTTTTTCATTACAGTAAAATTCCTTTTACTGTAGCTATCAAAGTGTTATCACATTGCTTTATATTTTCCTCTGTCCGCCTCATGCAAAAACACGCACAAAAATGGGGGGAGAGAGAGATGACGAAAGCTTCTGGTGTAGCTGACATCTGATCTGAATTCTGATTACCACCTGCTGTATCGTTTAACTAGAAACAAGACCTAAAATCTCTCTAGAGAATATATGACTGTGATTTAGCTAACTGACATCTGGATGCTCTACATAAATATAGCTGAAAGAACATTTTCCTGGCAGTTACAAGCCTGACTGATAAAGTAAGCAGTTTGAGCATTAAGGCTTCAGGTGGCTCATTACATCTCTATTGACAACTCAAATATTTTTTCCTTAAATCTCAAACCAGTTCCTACACAAACTCTCTGCACCAAGCACAGTTGAGTTCTGTGACTAACTTGGGAAGAGAGGCCTTTGTCTTCCCTGGAAAAACATACCCAGAATGCACACATTACTCTATGCAGATACAGGTAACTGAGGAGGCAGGAAAGCTTCATATATATCCGGTCCAACGTACAGAAATCTTATTTTGCAGGAGGGATCCTACAGCTCATCTTCTGTTCCTTATTTTTGCAATGAAAACTACAATATATCAAAATACATATCTACAAATACAGGTTCATCTCTTTTATACGTAGGTCAATGAAGACGGAGTAGCACAAGCAGCAAATTCAAAGCTGTATAGAAGTGCAAATGACTGGAACAATCTGTTAAAAAGCCCTTTAGGTTTTTACTGACGGTTACTAGTCACTGTGATTGTCAAACATTATGAAAAGAATCAGGCAGAAGGAACAGTGTTGGGCAGACCCTCTGCACTTGACATGTAAAACTTGTTCAAGCAATTCGACACTAAAAAAAGGCACTTTCATATCAACACCATAAGGTCTTACTAGGAAAAGACAGAGGACAAAATAAGAGTGTCCAATATAAAAGTCAGCTAATGAAAAACTTAAGACTTAAGTAGATTTATACCAAACACCTGTAAAATTACAAAATTATACACTGCTCAAACGTTGAAAACTTTTAGCTTATGATAAAATCACTTGGAATCAGAATTTTTGTGATACAGCTCAACTTTTTTTATGAACAGATGCAAAAAGCTTTAGCACAAATAGTTTCATTTTCTAAATTATATATCTGAGATAAATAAATGAAATTTACCCTCTTGAATTGAAAAAAGCCAGTTCTAAAATGCATTTTAGAATCGGTAAGAACTGCAGAATCCGCACTCCATCAAGCTGTTACCCAGTTTTTATAAAATTAAGAGGTACATTCAGAAGCCTTAATATGATAATGCATTAATATAATAGTGCATTGTGTCTCAATATCACTACAGGACAACTTCTAAAATGCAAAACAAAATTAAGTTGCAACATAACCCAATTCAATCTAATTTGTTAAATCCCATTTACTCCAGTTCGCAAACTCTTTTCTGCCAACATCAGCTGTTTTGGTTGCCAGTTAGTAACAACATTACTGCTGCGAGGAAAGGTGAAGCCACGGGCGCCGCTATGGCGCACAGACCTCTCACTGCTTTCCGCAAATACGTGCTTTCAGCAATGGGCTGCTGAAATGGGTTGAGGGTCTGACTGCTGGGCAAAGAAATCCTAACAACTGCATGCGAGTCAAATACTGCAACCCTCTAATTTATGCAAAAGCTTCCAAAATATTAACTATCACAGTTATTTCTTACATTAATACGATCAATTCACTTGGTAGAAATGGTCAGAAAATCATAAAAGCTGTAAACGTGTTCTGTGCGTTGGCAACAGTACTTGGGAGTAGTTGGGAATTTCCTCCGGCAGAGTATGCAGGGGAGCACAGAAAATGCGTATCTTGATTTTTCTAACAGTGCAGAATACACTACCTTTCAGTAGATTTTCTCAGGTCTGTTTAAAATTATCATGTGTTGATTTACTTCAGTCTACTCTGTATTTTGATGATTTATTTTCTTCATTTACAAAGCTGCTTAAGAATTTCTTGTCTCTAGGCTGCAGCTCACTGCTTCTCATGGTTATGGCAGATAACTGAAATTGACTGGGTTAAAAAATGTCAGGTTTGTTCCAGAAGTTTAAAAAATGACACTTCTTTGCTTTGATATTCCAGAATAGTTCCACAAACATCTACATCAGAAGAGTCAAGGTGGTAGTAATGAGAACATCTCGTGAAACTGCTACTCAGTCAGCAGAAACCCCACGTACACCAGGATCTGCAACACCAGAATAACTATTGAGTCTTACAATGAAGTAGGTAGGAGAAGTACTCTGGAAGATCACTTCTTCTTTTAAACTCAGTACTTCAACCTCACCAGTTCCTCGATTCAGTTCAGAAGAGACCATAGCAGGCCCTCCAGGACTGGCACCCGGGAAGAACGAGGTACCTGGGGCGGGAGGTGGCAGGACTGCTGTTGGCAGCAACTGTCAGCATTTGCCAAAATACACCTTGCTGCGGACCCGTGAGACGTTAGAGGAGATCGAAGGGCTTGCTGATGTCAAAAGGGATAGTCCCGCTGTTCGCACTGGCCACGCGCTCATCTGACCTCTCAGTGAAGCGATTCAGTTTTTTGCCAGCAAAGTAACAATTCAGAAGGGGAAAAAAAGAAAAGTGACAAGTATTGCAAGCATTGGAGCTGGCACAGGAGAAGCAGGAGGAGTGCCTGGACTACAGGATGAGAGAGCGGAAGCCCAGTAGGAAGCAGCAAGCTGTTAGATGAACTCCAAGGTGTCATGAAACTTCACGCTTCAAGACCTAGGTTAAAATTGCTATTTGAACAATTCATTATTTCAGGCACAGAAGCACTTCTAGGGAAATGAAACAAAAGAAGCGAACTTCATTTAAATACAGGTTGGGAACAACTGTCAAGAGGAACAAGGTCAGCATCAATTCCCTTGATCATATGCCTTATTGCTGTAAAGTACAAACTGCTTTTATCTTTTAACAGTTGATTAATATGACTAGTTAAAACTGCTAGCCTCCATGGGATGAAGAGAAACAGAGATATGTGAACATGTGTTGAAAATTAAAAGGTGGTAAGAAGGTAAGAAACAAGTAGGCCATCCCCCCAAACCCTGGAGGAAGCAGAAGTTTTAGCAGCCAAGTTCTAAATTGTGGTTCCCAGCTGTGGTTTCAGAGTTCCCAGCTCCATGTCAGACATGGAGATGATCTCATTCGCGCTGAAGCACACTGCCTTGTTTTCAACAATACTTTTGGACTGATGAAAGATAAAAGAACTTTCATCTTCAGCCACAACAACACACCACCACCACGCTCCATGGAACAACGCTCGAAGAAGAAACGAAAACCAAAAAGAGGGGAGCAACCTCATGGCTGGCACTGCTCTGAGACAATTCAACCACTGGCTTTTTCAGTTTTCACAGTGTAAGCCCCAATCTCTTGGTTTCATCCTGATTCTTCTCAAGAATACTGCTGAGAACCCAGAACTTTTTATAAAACAGATTTACTAGGAAGCTGGGAGCCAATCCATTTAGATGAATTGTAAAATGAGGGTTTAGCACTCAGTGGCACAAAATGACAGGCACATGCTGAAATGAATTAACCCCACTGGCTTGGATGTTATATCTAGTGTCTTTAAATGTATCATTCCTACATTTCTAAAACTATTTAAAAGAAAAACTCCTGAAATGTCATGAAAATAAAGGAAGGGGCTGAAAGAAGAATTGAGCTCCTCATTCTGGCTTTGATTTCTTAGTGATCTTAGCAAATCACTAACTCGTTCTTCACTCTCTGCCTCAAAACTGAGAAAAAACTTGATATATATCTGACACTGTTAATAGGAAAAGCACTTTAGAGAAGCTTTTTGACACAGGATGAAAGATTGTACTTTGCCATACAGAATAGCTGTATTACCTGACATGCTCATTATACACTGTCAGAGCGCAACAACTTTCAGCATATTTTCCTCTTATTATTGCTCACTCTTTGACCGTGTTCAGTAATTACAGATGGAATTTTATACAATGCTTTAGTGACTTAGGAAAGTAATTCCCTCAGAAATCCAGACAAACCTGTTTCTCAATTGTTCAGAAATGTTTTAGAGTATCTAGCAGGTATTTGGGTAGGGTTCTTTGTAATGCAGTCTTCTCAGTCCACACGGTTTCAAAAAAAGGAATAATCCTCGTTTAAAAATCCTGGCATTTCTTATTTTTATAAATGGAAAATAACCCAAATTAATCATTTTTCCTGTCTGGTGTCACTAAACACTGCACACATGCCTACACAAGCAGCATTCACATCACAAACACAATTATTTGTCATTTCTATGCTTATGGTTTTGGGTCACAACTCAGAGCCAGTTTTGCTTCTTCTCCCCATTTGTCTCTGTTGTATGGGCTGCACAGAGGCACAAAGATAAGATGACCACATTGTGAACGTTACATGATCATTTTTGCTGAACACATTAGCCCGGCTCCCCTGGCTGTGCTTACAGCTATTGGAATTTCTCTAGCAAATCCGAATGATTTTTGGCACACTTCAGACTCACTCTCCTTCAGCAGAAATTGGCCTGCCTATTTTAGAAACAATCAGAAAGCACCAACCACACATTTATTTGACTACCTGACCTGCCCTTCAAAACAGTCATTACCATGCAGAATAATGACATTCTGCAAAGAGGAAAGTGCCATTCTCAAAAGCAGTGAGTGCTTTTGGGAATCATTTCAGCAAGCCAAACAATGCTGTTCAGCCAATGAACTGACATCACTCCTAAAAATACTTCTTTGTGTGTCAGTGAAAATTACGCCCAGACACACTAAACAAGGAGTCTGTATGTTACTTGGGGGTGGCAGCCAGCCGAGACTGCTATCTCAGTACCCATCTGCTTCTTCCACACTGCCAAGTCCTAGGACCTTTATTAAAAACAGGACTTGAATTATGCAATTTGCCAGACTCAGCCCCTTTCCTACTACTGACTCTAACACAGTGTCATACTTGTACCTAGAGGAAGGGGAAAAAAAAACCTGCTTCTTTTCCTTTGGATTTCACAGGAGTTCAGAAAAAATACAGAAGTTGCTGCTGAAAGTTCTTAGAAAATTCATGGCTCCATGTATTTCTATTTCAGCTCCTCATGCCAGCACATTTTCTGATTTTCCCCAGAATGAAAGTCATTACAGAGAATAACATAGCCAAGTGCAAAGGAACGCAAAGGGATGTCTCCCAGCGAAAGTGCGTCTCTTCACAAGCGCTACACCATGGAGTACTGAGCGGAAAGTGCTGCAGCAGAGCATGACAAAAGCGTGGGCTGGAGAATAAAGTGGTGAAGGGTTCCAGGACTTCTCAGCTGAGATCTCCACCTGAGGCTGCCTTGGGACTGTAAACATGTCTGTGTCTAACGAGATGTTCCAGATTCCAGAACTCTTCCAAGAAGCATTAATTTCCAAAGACTTACAGCAAAACAAAGATTTGGAGGGAATTTGGACCATTACTGTCTGCCCTTTTAACCAAAACTAGAAAGAATGAATAAAAAAAATAGGTGAACAGCTTGAATCACCTACTTCAGTACAGGACTGCTATATAACCCATTTGCATATATTTACATGAAAATTCCAAATTATATTTTTGGGACCAATTAACGTATTTTGTAATCTTTTTACCAGCTGGACAATACTTTACTCTATAGAATGAATGTACATTTGAAAAACGTGCGGTAGAGAGGTGTAATTCGCTCTCGATTGTGGACACTGAAATTGGGCAACGCGTTCCATGGCTGTATTGCCACACAGCAACTGACCGACACACTGCACGACAGCCTACAACAATCTATGTCACGTTGCAGCTGTGATATCATCAAGTGCTGTACAGCAGAACCAAGTAAGAAAGATTAAACAAAAGCAAAACAACTTTCCCCCTTCCCCTTAGGGAGGTTTTGCTCCTTTGGGACTAAAGAGTACTTGTCATCTGCTCATTGCTCTTTTGGGGAAACTCTACCCCAGTCACTAGGTGAAATCGTGTTCTGTCTTTTGGCTTAAATCTTTCTGGCAAAAACATCATAAGATTTTTACCTTATAATTGTGCCTTTTCGCTTCCTTTTAAAGAAATACCAAAGAGAGAATCATTTCCTTACTGTAGATTATTCCACTTCAGGCAGTAAGGAAGGTGTGTGCATGGCACAAAGATGTGCGCAGCCTGAGTAGCAGAGAAATTTCCACTTTAAATGGAATAAAACCAGAAAAGAAAAGCTTGCTGGAAAAAAAACCAAACACGCCTAACTCTAGTGTGGAGGGCTGCTGTGTTCTTCAATACATCAGTATTAGTGAAGACCACAACAAAAACCACAGCCTCCATCATGGTGTTTTGTTGTATATTTTTCCCATGCATTCAAAAATAGCGCACAGTTACCAAAATAAACCAAAAACAGAACAGAGGGAGCTTTCTGAGGACGGCAGAAATGCACAGTAAAACTTTATATGCACTTGAATTAGACAAAGTTGCAGTGGGAACATCGACTTTTAAAAATATATTTGGCTGTTCTACAGAATACACAGCAGTGAGTAAAGACCAGCGACTGTTATACTTTGTTAAAAGTTCTTCTTGTCTCAAAATTTCTATTGGTTAATAGTTTAGGCTTAACGTTCAGTAGAAAACACTCATTTGTTTTCTTCTTATTTTAATTTAAGAAGTAACTCCCTTCTATAAACAACATGCACTCTAGGCCCAAGATAATTTTACTGTGCACTTGTTATTTAAACGAGCGCAGTGTCTCCATATGGCCATATGGCTGCTAGATATATGTTATATACTCAAGGGGCATTGAAGGGTTTAAAGTACATATGTTAACAAATAATGCTGAGTTGGCACCCATGCAGTGCTGTCTTCACTGCAGCATACAGTAATGTATTCTATTTTTTCATTTATTATTTTCCTTTGAAGTACTTTTAAGAGCTAAAAAGCACCCGGGGATCTCACAGAAACTTTATGATCAGGTTATTTCAAGAATTATACTACTGGAAGCATCCCATGGCTTGCAGTCAGTTCTGGTACAGTAAATCATACTTTTAGCTATGCTCTTCAAAGCAAAACCAAAACTAAATTCCGTATATATAACTATAAATATTGGTTAAATCTAGAATTCCCAGACAAGCTTCTTAGTATTAACACTTCTCATTTATTATGATACCATGTTAATTCATGCCAGATGGAGACTATTCAAATGTTCATGACTTGTACTTGTCACGAACATATGTTCCTGGAATAATGGAGTGGTTTCTTAGCAAACAACATCCCATATTTAAAGACCTATGATGAGGCTCATAAAAGAAAAAACATAAACAGAGAAGGGCACAGCTGGAAAAGGAAAAATTCAGGTTTTTCACTACCTAGAGGGTTATGGAGGGTAATGGATCCTCTGCACGCTCCTAGCTGCATGCTGGGCAGAGAGCTTTAACCTGTTCCAACCAGCTGCAGAGGAACACTTTGTACTTTCAGACTGCCCCACATCAGAGCGATTCTTCTTGTACATTCAAGACAAAGACTTCGAGCACAGGGGAAAGCAAGCTAAAAATTAGGTCTTCAAAATCCTGCATTTCATTTCAAGGCCTACCTTACAGAAATGCACAAGGTGAACATGCGTATGCTCGGGAAGTGTCAATTAGACTGCCTGAATACAGAGTTAGAATTTGGGCCTTGTTACTGCAAACCCAAGAAAGGCATGATCAGGGATAATAAAGGCTTGCTCTCACCGTGCTGTCATTGATCAAGCCATCAGAGGTAGGTGCTGTAAAAGAAAGTATATGCTATTTATTTTTTAAAATATTCTGCTTAATTAAAAAACTACTTTTCTCAGCTTGTTGCCATAACGCCCTTGAATTATGAGCACAGTTCCATTTCCATACCTATGTGCCTCACTCCTACTGCCAGAGTCAACTTCTACCTGAATGCTTCATTTTCAACACAATAAAATGATTGCTTTTGGGTTTTGCCCTAAATTGCAAAGTATCTCTAATTAACTTTGTTGCAGATGGGCTGGTTTCTGATTGTGAAGAGGTGATCTGACTAGTTCAATGCTCTTTTTTCCCCTTCGAAACAGACAGAGGCAGAATTACTACTGCTAAGGCGATGAAAGGTTTCAAGAACACCTTCCTCTAATTTTGTCAAGGAGAGACACAAACTCCAACCCTAACTTCTGTCCTGTCACAACTAGGACATGCAGAATTCCCAGACTCTTTGGGCATGTGTTGAAATGCAAAGATTTGGAAAAAGAGAATGGTGAGCAGTGCATTAACTTTGAAAAAGTTAAGGTAAGTGGGAAGACAGAGGAAAAATCCATGCAAGAAAGGATTGCACACTCCCAACGGATAGAAAAGGAGTGGTATAAGTAGTCATGCAAATACTTTCAGAAGAACAAGCACCAAAGGAAACTCACAAAACTATGAACATTTCCTCCAAGACCCAGAAGTCACATACAAAGGAAAGAAATCGTAACAGGAAAAGGAAAAAAGGCACTTTTGTCTCAAAATAAAAACACTAAGCACAGTGGACAGGTTGCACTGCATGTCACCCCAAGAGTTTTAAGCTTTAAATTTCATATGTGCAGAGATATTAATAAATACAGAAGCAATTTTTGTCCTTACACTAACAGAGTTATGTCACCTCTAATAAATGCAATAGAAGGAAATGTCTGTTTACAATACTGAACCACATCTATACAACAAACTTCTAGAGGCACTGTCAGAGGCAGACTGTATGACAGGAAATTACCTTTTTGGTAGGTAATTCTGCCAGAGCACAGCTCGTTCTCACTCACTGGATGGTGTGATGCCGATTCCCATCGCAAAGCCTCAGGCTGTGCAGGAGAGGCAACCTGGTAAGGAACGTGCAGAAAGCTGATCTGTGAGCAGTCAGCTGTATTTAGGGTACGTGCAGTCATACTGACAAAATTCTGCCAGAAAAACTTGATTTTATTTTATTTTTTCTGCTAGGCAAGGGGAGAACAGAGAAAACCCAAAGCGAAGAGGAAAAGCTGCGAGTCACTGATGCCTACTGATACACAGCAGCGGTCTGGGGTCACACTCTGTGTCCACAGGAGAAGCACACGCTTATACAAAGACTGTCCTACAATCAACTTCACTTGGATACGGTTTCTGTGATGAGCTAACCCTGTCTCATCTTCTGTAATTTTCTCAAGCTCCACCAGATTTTACTCAGCTAGTCACCTAAAAACAGAGAATCACATCCTATGCAGTCTGTATATATGCAACAAATTATAATTCAATCCAAGTAGATTATTAAACTACCAGACTGATGTTCTTCAGGGTATTAGAAAACTGATGTAACTAGTTTCATTAATAAGGTATTTTCACTTAACCTGCCTGTCTTATCTTCCAAACTGACTGTCAGCGAACACAGTTCCCAAAAGGGGACACTGGCTGCAGCTGCATGTTTACATTTTAAAGGCTCCACAAATTCATTTGACTAATTGAATCATTTCATAGCCTAGCAATATGCACCATCTTTTAGGCTGCTCAGGGTCAGGATACTGTCCATTTTGCAAAGGCAGATGAGAGAAAGGAAGAGATAGGAAATAAGGACTATAAGAAATTTTTAGACGTTGAATTATCATGACAGAATGAGTTTCGGCAGCACTGAATAGACCGTTATAATATTTATCGAATTCTGCCAGTAGTAATGGCAGCATGTTTCCTGCTCTATACTGACTCAGTGTGCATAGAAAATGAAAACCTGTAGGATGAGATAATAAAATGTGCATGTGTTCTGCCTGATAGCAGTAGCCCTGGTGATAATCCCATGAATTCCCAAAATATGTCCCAGCATGACTCAGAGAACAAGTACTGCATCCTGCATAGAAAAAGAAGGGGAAAGGAAGGGGTGGTAGGAGGAATGACCAAAACCTCAAGCATAACAGATAAAAACACCTCCATACAACTGTTTCTTTCAGAAAAAAAAGCTAAAAGCAACTATGCAGCCTTCAGTCAAATATAATCGAAAAATGTCCATCACTCAATAAAACGCACATGATATGCATCATATATGCTTTGTTTACAAGCACTGAGAAATGATCTCCGAACCACACACCTTTCTGTGGCTGAGACAGATCATATGTGCTCTTGAATGCAAAGCGTAATACTGTTACAAACCCTAAACATATTTTTTTTCCCTACATAATAAGAGCTGCTGTGCAGAAAACTAAAAAGTCAAGAGATGCAGTAACTTCTGTTCTTATGTAATTTTTATCCATTACTTCAAAAAAAAGGCAGCTTTCTGTTTTCAGTCTTCTGAAAGAGTGGGAAAATGAAGGAAAAGTTCAACATATTTTGTATACTCTTTAGAAGTGGCGAGCTAAGGTTACTTATGCCTACAATGCGTGTCTGTGTTCACACATAAGCCAGACACATAAACAGGCATATACATATGGAAACATAAATATGAACAGCTTTAAAAATAGTGTTACTTTTTTTTTGTTACAAAACATGGATTTTTGAGAATATCCAAAAGCTACTGTCAGTAACCAAGCGGAAAAAGAAATACATTCTTGTTCTTTTTTAGAAATGATTTGTTCAATCGCTTTTTACTACAGACCATTTAACTCGCTCTCTCCTTCAGTGACAGAGGACAAATCAAAAACTGTCAGGTATTTTAAACCATGATCTGCACTACACTTGAAGGTTGAACCACAGCTCAAAATCATTGGACTCAGACCTACAATTGTTGCTATTCCTAGATATGTCACAAAATTCAGCTCTGCTAGAGGCACGTGGATTTTACCTAATTCAAAAATAGGACAAAACGTTGTTCAAGGCAGGAAGTCCCACAAAGCCATAAAGCCTCTGAACAACCCAAATAGCAAGGTATTCTCACCTCCTCGCCACACCAGCGCAGCGCAGCAGCTCTGCCGATTCATCTGCTGAGCCTCCTTCCCATGCCTGGTCTACCTGTGCAGCTTTCAAATATCTTACCCTTAAAAGAATGCTGGATTCCCCGACCTTTCTATTGTTCCTATTCCCAGTCTGATTCCAAGATTCACCCTGAAGCTGTTTGCTACACCCGCAGTCTCCCCGTTTTCCAGAATGGATCTCTCTCATCTCCCTGGAAAATGCACCTTCTCCTTCCCTTTTTTCAGCCACACTCCGCATCTGGCTAAAGCCTCCTCCTACTTGCTAGCCCTCCTGAAGAAACGGTTCCCTACCTAAACTTGTGACTTTCCAATCATTTGCTGTGCATAGGTGAGTTTTTCTCACCACGTATTTTAATATATTCAGTCAATGAACAGAACTCTTCGCAGATGATGCACGACTACATTCAGCAAATACTGCTGTCTGTACCAACTTCCATTGCTAAGTCTGCATATAAGTATTTTTCTATTGTCAGCTCTGAAGAGGATGGTACTGTATTTGAACACGTGCATGTATACATCTAGAGTCATGATTTTTTTTCTTTACATTAAGCAAAACTTCTCCAGGAATGTCTTTAATAAAAGGATAAATTACTCAGAGTCGTAATGGGGTACAGAAAAACCTAATCCTAGGTCAGTGGTTCAACTTGACTCTCTTGAAAAGTTCTGGGTGCCAAGTGGGACATAAGAGACGAGGAAAGAACAGATGTCACGTCTCTGCAAGTATTTTTCTACCCAGTACCTGATTAGCAGAAATGCCCAAAAGTAGCAGGAGATACTGGCTGCACTGCTGAGTTTGCTACAGCAGCATCCCATGCGGGATGTTCTGGAGCATCTAACCCACGTGAGGAAAAAACATGCAAATCAATGCTTCCTGAAGGATTTATTGCTATTGACCCTTCAAAAAGATTCTGCGTGACTTTTCCTGTCACTGCTGAACATTGAGCTTGCACCAAAGGAAAAATATTCCAAAGGACAAGCCCATCAGAAGTCAAAATTCTTTATAGAGTGCAATAAAACAAACCCTATACTCCTAGTCTAAAATAGCACATCTTCCATCTTCTTTTCAATGAATAAATCAGTTACTAAACACAACGAAAAGGAGAAAAAGGACACTCTGCACTTCATTTGAAATATACTGCCCATACTCAATTTCGTATTCCTTTTGTTATGCAGTGAGTAGCGTAATGTTTTACTGCACCGCTTGCCTAGATTAAGAATGTCTCAATCTACATACTTATCATTTAAAACCACGATTCCCCCTAAGGGAACACAATGGGAATACATGATGTTAATTAGCCTTATGGCATTATACCCCAATTCTGCGTTCAGCACACCACTGTTGCTGCATTCCCAATGCCTATTCCTTCAACCTCTTATGAAAAGGATCCGCACTTCGTCAACTCGGAGCATATTACCTTCCCACAAGGGAGAGAGACTCATGTAAAACGTACCAGCCTGAAGTGAACATCACTAAAACATTAATGCGCTGCTCTTTAAATAGGCTTTCTTTTTATGTTCATTTGATCCTAGTGTCATGTGAAACTGCTTGACATGTTTTGTTTGGCTGGTTTTTCAAAGATTGCAAATTTAACTCAGTCCAGCTTCTAGGCCCCTGCAGCCCATTCACCCAATTAAAGAACTGCAGAATGAAAACAGAAAAAGCGTTTTGCAGAGCTTCAGAAATATCGTCTCTCAGGAAGGCTGCCTGCAAAAAGTGAACAAATCCATTGTGCAAACTGGTGCATTCCAATAGAATAAAATTGCTCCTCAAAGTCTCTTTATCCAGCATGGATTACTGACTCCTGATAGCTGTAGGTTAGTTGAAGGTAGAGTCTATCGGAGGCAGGAAAGCTCTTATTACCTTTTATTATAACACATCCTCCCCCCATAATCTATAAAAAAGCCTCTAGGAGCCCATTCATTCCTACACTTCTTCGCTGCCTTTCAGTTTCAATAATGCTGAGTACAATTCAGCACTCCTTTCAGCCCACTGTAGTTTTCATATGTGTTCACATGCTAAATATTCCTAAAAAGCCCTTGGGAAAGACACACTGCCATTGATTATTTCAGATTCTTGGGAACTGTGGTTCCTGCAGCTACCTGGGAATATTGTTTCAGACAGTTCTGCTAAAACCTGCAGCCTTACCACCCGACCACATTAAGTGAAATTTATTTTCATGCAAGGGCCGTGTGATACCCATTTACACGTATTAGTCATATAACTAAATAGCAGAGGTAGACTTTTAAAACTAGGCTGACAAACAAATGCCAAACATCAAGTTTTTATGATTACTGAACTAAGATTTGAGGAAGTTCACCGCAATAACCGCAGAAGACTAATTACGCGCTGCCTCATGCTGATTGAAAACTCAGGAATGCCACTTGATTGTCCAGATCTCAGGCACACGCACATACACACACTCTTCCGCTTCAAAGAAATAAGAGTGAGCTAGCTGCACAAACTCTTTCTCCTTCTTCTTAAGAAAGGGCAGAATACCACAACAATTCAGCAACCACTCACGTACCCCACCCTCCAACACATTTCCCCAGTCTTGGTAATTCACTCCCTTTGCTTCTCTAGACCCAGCGGATGCCCCATTTCACCCTGCCCACAAACTAAAGCAGGAATCACTCCAAAAACCAGTTCACAGACTGGTCTGAATGAACGTTGAATTTCCAGTGAATGTGATATAAGGCTGAAGAATTTTGCAGGTGAATAGCTGTAAAAACTGGTTGCTGCAACCCACTGCGTGGTACCTGCATCCCTTGGATAATAGTGGGGCAGTTAGTTTGGATGTTGCTTTTCTACTCAGGTTAGGAAGTGTTTCTAAGAAATATGTTCACACTGCTTTTCTTTTATTTTTATTTTTTTCCCCTGTATTTAGAAAGTAAATCCTTGCTTATTCTCACATGGAATTGATGTACCACCATGCTCCAGTGATGTAACTTGCGATCTGGGATAGTAATTTGCCAAAATAAATCATATCCTGATATGAAAAGAACCACTCACTTCCTGCATGCTTTAAATTTACTAATTACCCACAAAAATGCTGGATTTCTAAGTCATATTTAACAAACAAGATTCTTGGCAGAGCTTATTGCAAAACTAATGTGAGAGGAAGGAAACCCCAGTGGTCCTGTCTGTATTCTTCACAAATTTGTTCAGGGAGCTGTTGCATCCTGGCAAGGAATGCCTCTTTTTTTGTTCCAGTGTATTAGTACAAGTTTTAACCTTGTATTCAAGAGCCTTTTGTAGCTTCTTAGAGACCAATTTTTTCTTTAATATGTAAAAGTGAAGTGTAGCATCAAGAATTTATTTTCCCATGCAGTATATAATAACCATTTCAATATCAGACAACGCTTTTTAATTAATGTTCTAATTGGCATTTACTAACCCAAAAGCATTTATTAAGGAAAATATTAAGCTAAGAACTAGCTTAATTGAATTATTATTACAGATTTGCTGACTGTTGAAATTTGTCATTATTTCCTATTAACAGAAAAGAGGTAACTTTCCTACCAGCATATCATAGCTATTAATTTTATATGCATATCTAGGTTAATATATTCCAGAATTTCATTTGAATATATACCAAAACATTTGGTTGCTTTTTCTGAAATCGGTCACGAAGGCTTACGAAAAATTATTGAAAAAATTATGACGTGAATGTTCTATCCTGATTTTCTGTATCCTGGTACAATATGAATAATTAATCACTCAAAATTATTTGTCAATTTTTGAATTCTAATTGCCCTTATAATACATATGAAGGAATACATATACATACCCAAATATTTGATTTATAGAGTTTTCCTTCTCTGCTCATTTGATGAACTCCCTGTTTGTCCATGTATCACTAACAACCGATATAAATTTACAACATCAGTACGTAACAAAGGCACTTTGAATAGACTTAAGTTTCAGTTCTCATAAATAAATATCAACTGTTTAGATTTATACTTCAAGTAACTTTAAATGTATGCGGTCAAGTGAGAGACTATTTTTCTCATCAATGAGTATTTTTAAACATGTTCCTTCTATCCAGTTATACATGAAAGAAGCTAATAAATCTTCACCTTCAAATGAGATAAACTAGATAAAAATAGGCAGCTTACAAATTAAATGCTTATTTACTTGCTTACTGTTCAACAAGTTAAAAAAGGAGTCTTCCTTAAATTAAGCAAATCATGGATAAATTAACTCCATTAATATCTTTGATGACAAGACAGTCAAAGAAACATAGCAAATTATAAAAAATAATTAAAAAATCCAAACAAAGCATTCATTGGAATAGTATTTGATGTCAAAGGATGTGGACTGGCAAATCAAACAGCTGCCCAAGCTAATTGTGGCTAAAAACCATGTTCCATCAGCATGTAGTTGATGGGAAGTACTGAAGTACATTTTTAAAATAGTTCCTTTCGGGGGGTGGGGTGAGGGAGGATTTAAAAAAAGCTATGTGAAGAGTATTTCAACTTGATAAGATTAAAATACTATACTGGTATCCCAGAAATTTGTACAGGCTTAGAATATGTGATATCAAAAGGTATGACATTCCCACTTGTGACACCCATTCCCACTGCAGGTTCCCCCCTCCCCATCTTCCTTTTCCAACTTCTGAATCTCCCCTACGCAGCCTGTGCAAGTCACTTGTTCATCAGCCTCTGCAACAGCCATCTCCCTTTTTCAGGGTTATCTCTAAGATGAACTTAAAAGCGAATGTAGTAACTATGAAACCACTGAAGTGCAAGCCTAAGACTACAGTATTCTCAAAAGTTCATTAAGAGATGAAACTCCATCATTCCAATCATATTTGTTTGGGAATTCCTGGAGTATTAGGTCCCAAATTAAAAAAAAAATGCTTTCTCTTATGTCAGAGCTTACATTCTTGCTGCATTTAGAACAATATCAACATCCTTTTCTTGGGGATGGGATGAAAAACGTTCTCCAGAACCAACTGTTAAGTGTATAAGAATTAAATCTTCCTCTGAACTCCTAGAAAAATGACTCGCCTACCTTACAGTAAAATTAATGACCTGAATAATTTAATTTGTTAATATATGGAATCCTCAAAGCCAGAGCTTTTATTGTCTTCAGCCAGACCTGTAGGATGAGAACACTTTATAAGAAAGCATGGCTATAAATATAAAACTTTGGATGTCAGCTACCAACTGGCATTATAAAATAATGACCTTTTTCAGCTAGGAAGACCTTATGACCTCTTAGACTTTGGGGCTGCGTGCTGAGCAGATAGGGTCTTCAGAGATGACAGTGAAGCACAACAAGATGATATACTTAATCATATTCAAAAAAGCGTGATCACCTCCAGCACCTCACAGCAAGCGTTGTTCCAATATAAATTCAGTCCAGACGAAAGGGGATGTCTGCACTGTTACTTTGGCTCACAGTTTGAGCTTGCACTGGAAATCAAAATTTTTGACAGCCCCCTTGCTCAAGTTCAGCACAAGTTAGGAAGCAGACAACTGGATCATCAGCTGTGGAAACTTTTACACACTAAGTGGAAAAAAACTGGCGTGGAAGTGCCGCTGCCCCAGCAGCTGCATGGCCGCAGTCACTGGCCTGGCTCATCCCTTCCAAACCCAGCCACTCCGTTTCGCAGTCTCGTGCATGTTCTCAGATCTCACTCCACCCTACCTTGGCCTTAAAGCAGCACCACAACAGGGATTCACGCAGTAAAGGTAATTTGTGATCACTCCCATGTTGCCCAGGGTTTGCTGTGGATGGGAGACAAAATACATATGAGATGACAGGAGTTGAAAAGTTCGAGTTTCAGCTCAGACGCAGCTAGAAAAACTGCTCACGTGGAGAGCACAGACAAAAGCACACGAGATCAAGCATTACAGCACACCTAAACCCACACTCAGTCTTCACTATTAAGGCAAAATACACACATCCACAGAAATTTGTTGTCTGTATCTTCAGTTACTTGTTCACCGTTACGTGAACTTTTTTGAGATCTACTAACTAAAAGAATTAAACCCAGTGTTATCCAGTGAGAATCTGCACATCAGTATTCTCTCTTCTCCAAGTACTATGTCTAGCTAATGGACGTAGCAACGCCCCAGTCCCCTGTGCTCCTGTCACTCTGGAGCACCAGTTACAGAAGAAATATTGATTTGGACTACTGAAGTACATTTTTACTTAGCAAGAAACCAGATTGCTTTGGGTACTGGATTTTATGCATTACTTTCAAATCAGTGTAGCTGGATTAAATTAGTTTAGGAACAGAAGAGATAATGAATACGTGGACTTCTAAATTATTATTAAGAATTACAGCCGATCCTCAGCAATTTCTCAGTGCCCTGTTGCGAGAAGCATGTGGGACATGTACTCAATCCCCTTTCTTTGATATTATTTGTATCCTCAACTTCTGTTTGCAGCCCCATAAAGAAACTCTCTGAAAACAGCTGAGTTGGGAACATAACAAAGAAACAGGATCAGGCATGGAAAGTGCTAAAACTGTTGAAAAAACAAACTTAAATTTGACAGATAACTTTAATGTATAAAAATGTGATGAGTAAAGATAAAAAGTGATTGAAAATATATTTCCCCCACCATAAATTTATGGTCTCATAGTAGAAGAGAAAAAGTATGTTCTGTGTTGTTAGATGAGAGGGAACTTCTAGATCTTTTTGTTAAATTCTGATATGTCTTTTTTCTTTGTGAAGAGGGGTCTTGGAAGTCGGGCCTGCAATATTATGGCAGTTAAATGACAGTGAGTAAACAACCCTGTGTATTCTTATCACATATCTTCCCTCTCTTTCAGCTTAATCCTGATTAGGGTTTCCGTTCGCTTTCCAGGGCTCAGCACAGCTGACTTGTCCTATTTCTCAGTCTTTTGAAAAGGGGATTCTCCTGCTACCCACAAGCCCCTTTTCTCTATCAGAATGTGCAGCGAGACCTCTCCTGGCATCTTACACTCTTATTCTACTCTGAAAGGACTTGTCAGGCTACAAGATGACATGCACCAAGTCATTACATTTCCTTTTTCTGCGCCTCCAGCTTGGAAGAAGGTTTATGCAGCAACAACAGCCTGTTTCCTTTGCATTGTTTTTCCTATTTATTTGTGTTGTGTTTCTGCCATAGTGACTTAATTTGTGCAACTGACGGTATTGTCTCACCCACCTTCCCGCTTCCAGCAGGAAAGGAATTAATGCTTGGCACTGATGGCTGCTGGTGAGTTCGTAAGGCTAAACGCTTTGGTTTTATTTAACTCAATTTTATTCTTTCTGTTCTGTCCTCTAGAATTGGCATTAATGCCCCACAGGCAAATGAAATGCAGTGTTCCAAAACTACTTATTTGCTATGTGATTTATTTGCTATGTTTTTCATTCTTCTCTATGTCTCAGCAAGCCATTCACTTCAGATATTTTTTTTTGATTGGGAAACAAAAAAATGTTATGTACTACATAGTGTCAAAAATCTCTTTTTCAACTGCATAGAAGAGGAAAGGGCATGTGGAACGAGGGGAATAAGGAGGATTCCACCCACTGCAAACTCCTCGGCCCACTCTGAGCTCACCTGGGAAATGCAGGGACTGAAGTCTCCCTCTCAGTGGGCAATTCAATTAGGCTGCCCGCTGCCATTTCCTAGGTGATTACTCTCACCACCAATTCCTTGGTTATTCTGCGTAGATATTTCTTGATTTCCAACCACTGCTTTTGGAATAAATAATTACAAATTCAGCAGGGGACACAGAGAGAAAAAGATGCTAACTGTCTTGCTGGTAAAGACTCTCAAGATGGGTCTTGGGGGACCCAGATTAAAAGCTCTAAATCAACAAATATTTAATTACTTTATATATAGCGGAATAATGATTACAAAAAAGTATGAAAAGGACCAACCTCCGAGTAGCAATGCAGCATGATGCTAGCTACTGGGATGTGAGAGACTTCTAATCGAATTCATATCAGAGACTTTGGGGTTGAAATAATAAATACCTGTTGAGAAAAACAGCAAAATAATCCAGAGAGCTTTATCCTTTTCCCTCTAGTGTAGGATGGGGTAAGATGCTTGCTTGAACCAGACAGTACACATGAAGTGAGCTAACAACAAACAAAAACAAACAGTTGGTTTTGATCTCTTTCCTTCTCTGCTTAATCCCTTTACCCAATTCCCTTTCTCCATTGACTGGAATACTGACACCTTAAACTACTCAGATGTGTTTCATAAGCCACTTCCACCCAGCGCGCCCCCGTCCTACTGCTTTTGTGTTGTCTGTGAAGTTTAGGCTTTGGCAAAGCAGTGCCAACTCACCCATGATGAGCCTTCAGAAATATCCAGGAGTCCTCAGCAACACCACAGGTGGCACCGTGACGTGGGACATTAAGTGGTGTTGCCATCTTCAGCCAAAAGAGAGAAGCAGAAGAGGAGACCGTCCGTGGTACTTCTGCTGATCTCCCAGCCAAGGGGCTCTGTCCTAGCAAGGGCATTGGTATGACTGTCCCAGAGCTGATTTGATAACAGAAGAGGACAGGGATGCAGGACTTGTTTCAAGTTTAAGGTCTTTTGTGTTTGTAGCTGACAGGCTTAAGAGACCTGCACCACAGGCAGCAGAAATGGGTCAAGCACTGGTGATGGGACATCCCACTGTGAAGAAAAGCATTGAAGGGGAGAATCTTTAATATAATTTAAAAAAAAAGTGTCTTTTTTTAATGCATAAATGTGATTAGAGATTGCACAGTTTGCTTCTAAGGTGACACAGTGAAAAGGCTTGCTAAGGTTAGGCACACAGAAAAAAGAGAAAGGTTAAAAACAAAAGAAAACATTTTTCCAGAGCATCTAGGTAATGTTGAATAAACACAGGAGAACAGTAAACATAAATAACGGTGATTTATAACATAAGACAATGAAATGAAAAGCGACATTTCTTCAGTAGCCATATGATATACAACACTGGGAATAAGTAAAAAACAAGGTAAAGTGAAAAAAGGTGCAGTTAGCATGTATTAAGAATTAAAAATATCCCCTAGAAACTAGAAGTGCACACAAAAGATCATTTCTTGTGATGGATAGATTCTCTTCTAACACTAAGAGCTACTTTCATTACCAGAGAGAGGAACCATTTGGAATACTCTGAAGAGCTCAGAGCACCTAATTATTCTTTTTTTTAAAGCTACAACTCCTGACAGTCCAGCAGAGGGTAACCAAAGATTCAAGGCTTATAATTATTCAAAAAAATTAAAGCTGGTAATGCTGTCATCTTTGACAAAGAGCAGTCGAGGGAAGATCAGCAAGACAAACTGTTACAAAGAGAATAAAAAGGCAAATTGTTAAAACTGCACTGCAGCTCGCATCAAAAAAAAGATAAAGACAACTAAAGAAAACACAGAAAAAAATAAGAGTTAAAACTGAAAGTCAGGATGATACAGGAATACTAAAAAAATGCATATTTTGTGGGTCTAACATGGTAGAAAGCGAATATGGGGTGCCAGTGCAAGGCCAGTGCATTAAATCCCGACATCCACTCAGTAACGGCCCTCGTCTCCGCTGCAGGGCTGTAGCCAACATTCTACTGCGCTGCCTCTCACCCTCGGAAACGTTTCTTGCCGCTGCCGTGTGGTAGCCATCCCTGATCCCCACCGTTTATCCTAACAACAGTGTCCATTGCGAGTGACTGTTATTATGTTATTACCAGGAGAAGTGCTGTTTTATTCGACTTCTAACTCTGCAGTTCCACAATTCCTTTTCTCCACCAGGAAGATTTTTACAGAGGGAAGACACAGTCTGAGGGAATGCCACCCAAATACAGAAAGAATTCAAAAACAGCTTTAGGAACAAATGCAAGGAAAGGACTTCCATCTTTTTGCTTTCTTCGGACATTATGAAAGGAAGTCCTTGCCAAAAAAAAAAAAGGTAAAATTTACAGGCTTGGAATAAGAAAAAAGTTTTGGAAAAGCTAATGGAGAAAAAGTAGTACCTCAACTAAAAATGAGCCAACCCACCTTCAGATTCTATCACCATAATTCGGTCATAGATGATTTAGGACAAATAGAATTTCAAAGTGAATTCCTTTTGGAAAAAAGCTTGACAAGTTTGAATAAAAGGGAAATAACTTTGGAATTCCAAATAATTATTGTTTTATTTATTGAGATTCTAACTACAATGTGTTTTTCTCTCTGCTTCTAAACTGAAGATCACTTTAATCAAAAGCACTGTGTTATTTAAGATCAATGACGATAAGACCAGCGTTCCATATTCACTCAGGCACTTCAGAACAGACTTGCCTCTGACGTGGCTGTACTCCGCCAATGTGTATTCCTCCTCATTCCAGTTTTAAGAGTTAAAAAAAAAAAGTTTCGTTTTCTCAAATGTATATATTATAAGAACTTCCATAATAGCATCACCAGGGAGGAAAGAGGAAAAGCTGAAAAAACCTACATGTTTAAAAACATTGACCTAATTCATTAATGGCATCGACATTCGTAGAGTTTTTAACTGGATGGACTGACTTCTTCTGATTGAAATAAGCAGACCAGCTTTCACCCCCACTTCACAGGACAGCACAGAAGGCATGAGGAGGCCAAGGTCTTACACAGACCCTTTTCAATTCCTATGGACCACTTTCCAGAACATTGCTTCTTTTCACCTACCTGAACCTAAACAAATCCCTTTTGATTGTGATTTTCCCCTTTCAAGTTAATGCAGAGAACGTCAAGAAAATTTTCCGCTGCTTACGCCAACCAGCAGGTTACAAAAGGGAATCTAGGTTTTAATAATTTAAAACAACTTGCTGAGCAATTTATATTCTTTTGCTAGCCTAGAACACAAGTAAAAATGCTTTCCCAATAATTATTTCAAAAAATAATTTCTTAGGGCTTGATTTCCAATTCAGTCCAACAATAAATCTTGTAAGAAATTTATATGACTTAATTTAAAGCATCTAATTGAATGATTTAGCTTTGTGTAAATGTAATGAGCCATTTCATAAAATCAATAACATTGTAAAGTATAAACTAAATTATTATAAATGAAGGCAATAAAAAAATGAACTCCTCTGTATTAGGAAGGGTGACACTTGATTAATGGGTTATTATTGTAGGTTGCAGTAGAGCAGGCAGAAGATACCGAGATGAAATTTTCAAAGGTACAAAGGTTTGTGGCCCAGCATGCATAAAGCATGTATGCTAGGAGCCTAACTTTCATAAACATAGGGGACATATTCTCAAAAACATAAGCTATTGAAGTGCGAGACTGAAGTTCCCATGGATGTCAGTCCACGTAGGGCAGAGAACTCGTCCCTCTCCTCGAAAATGCGTCTCCTCCCACCCCTGACCCCAGTGACTGATTTCACTGCGCTGCTGTTTGAAACGCACTTGCTTAAAACGCTCCTCGGACACATACGGACATGGAGGGACCGAGGCTGCTGCGAGCTCGCCCTGCCTCTACTTCAGACCGATGCTCTTCAAGGCATCCCTTGCGCAGGGTACAGGGCCCAGCAGCCTTGGTCCTGCCTTCGGCACGCTGCTGAGCACGGGCAGCTTCTTCGGCCGAAGCTGCCTCGGACGTGACCAGCTGAGCGCACAGGCAGAAAGAGGGAGTCTCTGTCTACAAATACCTACATAAGCAATGTTTGTCTTTAAAAACAGAGTCTGTAGTACATGAGTTCGGCTGGAAAGCTGTGTTCACACAAACATGGTTAAAACTTACAGGTCTGTATTTTCCATAAATAAGATCTTCTTAAATTCCAATACCTTCCTACCAAATACACGCTAATTTCCTTCTGTGAATGAGTAAAACATTTAGAATACTGTCATTTAGGCAAATGACTACTTTCAAAGATTATTTTCTAATCAACAAAAAAGAAGGGCTAAAAAACGCTTACAAAAATGAACATTAAAGTGTGATAAGTATAGTTTGCTTTACAGACTTACAATGTATGACACGTATCTGCCCACATAGCCACATAACTCCAAACTTCAAACACTATAAAAATGGAGTTACAGATCCAAGCTCCTGGGCCAAACTAATAACTCAACATTTAGAAATGCTGTGTCTATCTAATAGACTCAGAAGTTTTCAGAAAAGCTTAATGTTTAATTACACGGATGGAATTTCATTTGCAAACATGCAAAATAGTACCATCTGCAGACACTGATTTTACTGTATGCGTAACAAAATTTTAATATATAAATTCATATATATGCCTCAATACATAGTATATGGGCACATATATCTATTCATGTCAATAATATGGTAATAAATTATATTTTGTATACACGCCACACAAATACATGTTGCACACACTTTATGCAACATACAACTATTATATATGTAAAAATATTTAAATGTATAAATACAATCAACATATAAGCACACTACATACCAGCACCACTACCTCTAATGAAACAAGTGGACGGATTTACCTATTATTTTATATTGGTGTTACAAATGCTATTTTACACTGGAAACCTATAGTCTTACAGAGAGTTATTTTTGCCTTATAACACCTTCAGAATGTGAAAAGTATGATGCTAATTATATTAAATATTTGAAAATTTGTTTTAACTGCCAAGCCCCATGATCTTTCTAAAATGCTATTTCTGCCATTGTATGTGCAACAGCAAACATCAGTGTAGTCAGTTTTCCTGTGCTCTTAAAAGTCATTCTCTTTCAATAAAAATGAACAATTTTCCTTGGCCTACCTCTGAACGCCCTTTGAAGAAAAGTTTTTAATGAAAAAAATTTAAAACTACAAATAGAGGTTTTTTAAAAATAATTTTATATCTGTGCTGTCTCATTTTCAGGTTAGGGGAATAGCCACATGCTTTATTAAGTACAAGTTGTCATTGGTGGGCTGGGTTACAATAGCTGGGGTATTTTGGCCTTAGAGTTAACAGCTTAGAGAAAGACGTGAGAGGAACCATATCATTTTCACTACACAACAGAATGAAACAGGAACTTTTCCTTTGGTTTCTGTCAGTGATTCCACACCTGCAGGGACAATCTGAGGACTCCCTGAATAAAGAAAAGGTTAACACAAAAAATGCAACAGGAAGCTTAAGCAAGAAGAAATATCTACTAAAATAAAACCCCACAGATTTCCACTTTACGGCAAAAAAATGCCAGGCCCTCCCCAGACTTCAGATATTCCTCTCGACTTTACTAAGCCCAGCAGCAGTTACGGCCCTGCAGCACATACAGAGGGTTACGCGAAAGGAATTGCTCTCCAGAACCGCATGCCCACCATCCACCGCTTACACCAAAGATTTTGATTCTTGAAACAGGACAGTATTTCTGACTTCAAACATATCACAAAATGCAAACTATTACATGAGGTGAAAAACAGCTGTGATTAAGAGAAAAGAAGAATGCCATGGGCAGAAAGTGTCTCGATCTACAGTCCTGCTTGGAAAGCAGAGAGGAACCTGAAAAGCAAAAACAGAGGTCAGCCTCAGGCCAGAACAGATTAACAGAGGGAAACAATCAATGATCTGAAAAAGCTATGTGCAAAATCATGCCGCATGCTCACTGAGTTTGAGATTTACAGCCAAATCCAGATCTTAAATTTGCCTCTAAAATGGACAAATGATGGAGGGCAACAGGTCTTTTCCAAAGGCAAAAGCAGCTCACCTGCTACTACCTCTTCATAACGGAGGAGAGAGAGACATCTAGCTGTTACACCGGAATTAGCAGGACAGGCTGAAAACCAGACCACAGTTGAACAGCAGCACCCTAACCTATCCTTGAACCTTGAACCGTGCTGAGGTGACAGTTTGTCAGCCCTGCAAACTGGGCTGGCACAACACCATCTGCAGAAGCCTTATGCACGAGTGTCTGTGGCAAAAGCCAATGGATTCTCACCAGGGAAGATAAATAAAGGTAAGGGATTGCTCATCTCTGAACTGGAACAGAGTGGCTTTCAGTCCGAAAACTAAAAGAAAGATTACCTTCATTCACATGAATGATGATAGCCAGAAATCGAGCTGGAGAGAGGATGAAGAAAACATTTTTCATATTGAGGAGAGTTTGACTGGTCTGTGGAGAGAGATAAGAAGAACCCGGTCAAGAGAGCACCTGAACACCAAGCAACACGGGCAGTTTGGCGCACTGCGGGACACAGAAGTTAGGCAGGGAACAACAGGGAATGATTAATCAGGTCCCTGACAATTAAACTAAATATTTAAAGTGCACAGGAATAGGTTGAAATGGGATTTCCTCCCGAACTGAGGGTTTCCCGCTTTGTGTAAAGCAGTATTTCTTCCTGTCTCCACAAAGGTGTTGATCAGAGGCTGCATTTTCACTTGGGTCTCCCTCAACAAAACACAGCAACAAACTGCCAAAGAGACCTCCAGCTGCGAATGCGCGGAGGGAAGGAGGCGAGCACGGTACTGTCATTCATACAAAAACACCCTTCCCTTTCACACCTGGTACATCAAATACACACAGGAAATCTAGCTATATTGTTTTCTTTCTCACATATACTATACAACAGTTTTGTACAGTATTGGCTAATGCTATAGTTTAATCAATCCGATTTCCATCAGAGTGCCCTCGCCTCTGCCACCGACACGGTTGCTCCGCGACCTCGACGCAGGATGCTTCTAGGCGTAACACAGTTTTTGAGATCTTCATAGGAAATGATCCAGATTTGAATGCTAGGATTCAGATCAACAATTTACTGCTTTGCAGAATGTAAGTCAGCGTTCTCCAAAACAAATATGCATAATGTACAGAACATCTCCTACGTATTTAAAGGATATAATAGATCTGTGAATGAACTATTACATACAAACATTGAACATTTTGGTAGAACAGCTTTTTTCTAAAGCTGAAATGATGTGCTTTTGTTGCCTACTTTAAAATCAGCACGTTGACAAATTAACAGGTACAAAACAGAAAAAAATTTCACAGTAATAACCAGCATCCTAGCACAGTATCTCACATTTGCACATGCAACTGATGCCAGTGTAAATGAACTTGATACACAACCAGTCACAAAACTAATAAAAATTATCCTAAATTTCCATATGTGGACAGATGTTACCAGCTGTGCATTGCATACCAGCGATACTCACTCTGGTTTAAACTGGATAATTCACAAATGGCACTATTCTTTCGCCACACCTGAAATGCTTGCTGTAAAGCCTACCTCCTACACGTTCAACAAGGACTACAAAAAGAGACTGAAGTTACCTTCTGCTGTTCAGTTTCTCCCTTAACATCTACTTATCTAATGACGTGCCTATCAGTGAAATGACCTGGCTCAGTCAGGCCCGTTCAGCACTGAAGCTGTGATGTGCCAGCCAAAACTGCCTCAAAAAGCCCCAGAAGTGCCATCGCCATCATCCATCGCTCGCAGTATCAAATGCCACGAGTGTCAATTCAATAAGCAGGGCATGCAAAATGATCCTCTTCACAAACTAGTCACGGAAAGTGTCACAGGGATATCTTGTGGAAAAATCCCAGTTCACATAATACTGGGAAAAAGTGTTCTCTGATCAACCCTATTTGCAAAGCTTGTCAGCTTTGATTAAATGATGGAAGTGCACTTAGATCAGTTACCCAACGAGAAAGATCCTAATGACAGACAGTGCAGATCAGAAGATCAGATTTGTTATTTTTTCTTTAACTAAAATTGTCTCTTTGTAGCAGTGGACAGTCCAAAGCCCCAAGCTCCCAAGTGCTTTTCACAGATCTGAAGCTCCCTCTGAGGTAAGGAAATCAGCTTTAGTACCTCACAGGTTTAGTATCGCTTTAAGTGCTTCCCAGATTTACTATTCCACCCACCTGTTCAACCAGCCGCTGGAAGCAGGCAGATGTTTGTGACCTTTCCCAAAGTTTAAAATATCTGTCGTTTACCACGTCTCTACTCAACACTGACTTGAAAGGATTTTCCACATATGATGTATGTTGGTATTGATACAAGCACCAGCACTGCAGACTTAATCGACATCTTCGTTTCATCAGTTATTTTCCCTTAGGAGGCTTAAATACTTAAATGTTGCTAAACTGCTGGCATTTTGAACATTTGGCATTTTTAGGGTACACTGTGCTAAGTACACCCAAGTACTTGCAATTGTCAGGTTTGGACCACTTAATAAACTCTTCTCTTCTAAGTGGAAAAAAAAAAAAATAAGGTTCCTAAAAACCAGTTTGGTTGTCTCTAGTATTTAGGTGGCATGTGAGGAGGGGTTTTAGACGCTATCTGTTTCTGTTCCCAGGTAGTCCTCTTTACACACTTGAGGCCGAACAGCCTCTCAGCCAGAGCAGACTGCAGGGAAGGAGGGCGCGTGCCTGAGCGCACGGGCAGAGGAGGGAAGGCGGGAACAGACCACAGGGCCCCTCTGGGGCCGGCAGCAACAAACAGCTTCCTCCATTTTGAGCGAGCGCTGCAAAGGAGATGATGCCACCAAACACAGCACCCACGAATGGAAAAAAAAAACCCAAAACAACAAATGAAATGAAATATTAAAAGTTCATTAAAAGAAGGAGGCACTGCAGATTTTACAGTAATAGTTCAAATAATCTTAGTTGTTTCAACTGACATTCATATCAGCAAAACAACGTGCAACCATTAATTGATTTAACCTTGTAACTCCCCTCTGGACCAGGCTAAACAATGGTTTCAAATGGCTTGTAATTTAAGCATGTGCATATTCAAATGAGTCAAAGCCCAGGTAAAATATTAGGAGAGGCAGAAAGCATTTTGTCCATAACTGATACACAGCAGAGGACAATTCTCTCTCTTTTACCTGTTTCTACTACAGATTTAAAGCTGTGGTCAAGTGTAGAGCACAGTATACATTAAGAAACAAAAAACAGAGCTTGAAAATTACTAAAATGCCAAAGATTATGAAAAATGCCAACGAAAGAGCAAAACTAGATCTCCAGAACTCTTCACTCCCCAGTCCTGTGGCTGCAAAACACAGCTCGTTCTATCTTCAGACCTAAGTTGCATTTCCTTACCTCAAGCAGAAAATAAGAATAAAGAGGAGTTGGGGGAAGAAAAATTGAGAGCGGTAACTTGCCTAAGAGAGTTAAATGAGATGACTCTGGTCTGTTTTCCTTTGTTATTCCATGCCTAATGAAGTGTCTGGGTAGTTGGAACAGCTCCTGCAGCATGATCTGATTGTTGTAGTTGCCTGTTTGTTTGCCGTGAGTTATTGTTTTATTTGGCTTTCATTTCTGAGCTGTTTCCCTGGTCTGTTGGGCAGACGGATGCTGCTGGATTGTGTTTATGAGCCTGTAAATGATTGGGGAGCTGTTGCTCTAACATAAGAGATTATGAGAGAGAGAGAGAGAGGGGTTGTGCTGCGCTAGAGAGCACAGGCTGCTGCAGCATATGATGGTCTTTCTGTGTCCAAAACCCAAGGCAACATTTGAATGCACAACAAAGTGTTTATTTTTTTTTTTCCAAAACCAAGCTAGTCTGTCAGTGAAGTGAGCTCTTACATATTACCCAATGTCCTTCATAGCAAATAGCATGTTGAAGGATTCAGCGCGGTGAGCATCAATACTTCCAACAGGGGCTTCTTGCAACCACCTACATCTGCCTGTTAAAAGTATGACAAAGGGATCTCATCTTCACAACTGCAGCCTTTGGCTTCCTATTTAAGTTATAATCAATATTTTTGTTTATGCCAGAGTATGACATCAATCACCTAACACCATGCTGAATAAATCAAATCTTTTGAAATGAAATTCTCATGCTTCACTGCAAGTAAGAAAAAAATATTTTGTGAGAGTCCAATAGAAATCAGTCAAATACCTTCTGGACTGCACAACAGAAAACACGCATTATTTTGGAAAAATTACTTGCCATTTCTGGAATAATATGGACTTCTTAGTTTCAGTTTCTAATTTCCTTCACCATTTTAAAGCCAGAGCACATACAGCATAATAGATACTAACAAAATATTCTCAAAGCTAAGGAATGGGGTAGGGGGAAGCTGAGGGGGAGGAAAAGGGTTGTGTGTCTTTACAAACCAGGAACTGCGAATGCCAGATCAAAAATTTGGCACATCAACCTCGAAATCGCAATGCTCACCCAAGCTTTCCATTAGAAGGCAGCTTCTGTCCTTTGCTAAGGGAATTCAAAATCTGTAATAATAATGAGGGCTAAAAGACTGCCCTTTTAGTTCTCCTAGCAATAGGTATCATTAACGAGTGTCTCGCGTGATTCTTTCGCACGTGGGCGAAACTCCAGTGTGTTACTCGAACGGTTTTCACATCACTGAAGGAATCCTGAGAGTGCAAAAATGCTCCTGCGAAATCTCTCTCCCAGCCAACATTCCATCCCAACAGTCCTTGTGAATAGCAAGGCAATATGAAATACGTTTGCTTTCAATGGTAGGGCTTCCACTACTCTGCTTTTCAGGTAAAAGACAGCGCAGAAAAACATATCACCAGCAGAAACCATGTGATCAAACAAAGAAATCAATGCCATTATACGGAGGTCTTTAGGTACCACAACCCAGAACACCCAGTCACCACCTACTATATTGGAGGTAACTATGCTATTTCTTAGGTGGTTTACAGTTTAACATTACAGTGCCTCAAGAGCCTAGCCTTTTGCTTCTGCGTAGGCTGGGTCAAAGTAGTTGAAAATATGAAGTAAAAAATAGTGACAAGGTTTATATCACAATTTCCTTCCTCAATTTCCATGAATAAAGCATTACTGCTTTAGCATGTAAAGGCAGGTAGAGAGCCAGGTATCCTTGAACACACACCTCAGTAACCCTCTGGTCAAATCCTCCCTTTCCTACGCTGATAATCTCACACGGCATCACTTAGAGTTATTTGTACAGTCGGTTATTCCTTGCTCCTGTCAGCTAAACGCTGGGAAAAGCAAACTATTCACAAGCAACAAAGAGCATGAACATATTGACAGCCAGCTGACTTGGTCTCTCCACAAAAAGCTTCCCAACCCTGCGTGTAGGCATGGCAATGGAAGGAATTCCAGCTCTGAACTCTACTGGAGAACCTCTGAGGTTTTAAACATAATCGCTCAGCTCTGCTGCCTCCCAGAATAAAACAGTTCATTTAGTATTCCTGTTTAAGCCTGCAGCCATACTAACTGCACCACGTGGTCAAAAATACTGAAACCAGCTGCAAAGTCTAAATGAATGAGCCTGTGTTCTACTCGGTCTTGGTCTGTTCCCTCCCACAGAACCCCTGGTCTAGGGAACATCTTTCAATATCCTCTGTGGGGCCAAGGACTGTTACAAGTTAAGACTGCAATGCACCTGCACGTTCAGTTGGATGGGCTAGCTATAGTATTAGCGCCTTCCATCACTAAACTCTGCTTCTGCAAACGATATTTCAGGCAGTCACTGGGAGACGGGTGACACAGTTGGTTTCACTGGCACAGCACACAAGGTTTTATTTGTCAACAAATGGGTTTCATGATCCATCATTAACACTTGATTGATTGGCCCAGCACTTTGGCAGAGTAATTTTTTATCACACTTCTCTACAGCAGAATGTATTTCAGGAACTATCTTACCCACTGATTCGCTGGCAGAGGCTTCACTGGCAGAAGGCAGAATGTTCCCTTGCATTCTCTGCCGGTCAGTGTGAGAGTCTGTAGTAGATAACATGAGGGACTACGTTATGGCTTTGCACATTACATCTGTTTTTGTTATGATCAGATCTGTCCCTTCTCTTAGTGCAGTAATAACAAGTCTCACATCGTTTTCCCATTCACCTAACATAATCCAGATCCTCAGATGTAAAAAAACAACCAACCAAAAGAAACACCCAACACAACCAGCCATTCTGTATCCCAAATTTTAAATACTCACCTTTACAAATTTTCCATATTTCTTTGTGCAACAAATAAATTCAATCAGAAGAAAAATACACTAACTCGCTGTGACAGATTGGACTCCATCTGTCAAGATATCATGTTTGATATAGACTGGAAATTGTAGATAAAGGGGAAATATTCAGGTACTGTTCTTTCAATGAATGTCCCGGAGGGAGATGAAGAGAATGATAAATTGGTTATGGTCACACCCTGAGCCAAGCCATTGGAAGCCTAATTAGAATCCAGAAGGACTGCAGCCAGGAAAGACAGATGCCGGAGAGAAGAGTAGTGGGGGGAAGAAGGTATTAGTTTCAACTGGGACAGAACAAGTATACAAATGACCTTAACTGTTAGCCACGAAACAACATACTTTGTCAGCTTGGTTACAGAAGGGGTTCCTGTATATGTAATAAAGGGTATTTTGAAAGTAGATTAAAAAAATGAGAGGAGGCTTGCTTAGAAAATATAGAAGAAGGGAGGAGCATCCACCAACTCAAGACGTTAGTGTGAAAATTAGAAATCTGGAAGACTTGTTTATGACAGCCTCCTGCGTGACTTCAACCAATTAATTTAAGTTCCCTGAGTTTCTACATGCGTGCTAAGAGGCTGGAATGTGCTCTTCTGGGACAAGACAAATATACTAGCATGGGAAATGTCCAAATAGTAACAGGAACTGCAAACATTTGGAGATATGCAATGGCTTTTGCACTAAGGGGAAAATATCTTCAGGTGAGAGCACAGGAACAAATATTAATTTCACCTAATCACAACAAAACAAAGGACCTGACAAAGAATATTTATGCAAATTCACTCCAACTTTACCACAAAGAGTCCAGTGACTGAATCTGACAGGCCAGCAGAGCGAACAGAGGGCCCTTTGCTCCTCAGGGACAGGGAGGTGACCCTCTGACAGGCAGCGATGCTGACAAGAGAGAGAGGGCAAAACCAACTGATGGGCTGAGCTGACCGCTTGCACTTTGAGCTGTACAGTGAACGAATACAAGATTGGATTTTATTCACAGAAAGTTGTTTCTCAGTTAGAAGCTCAGTAAATGCCAGGACTGCAGGAGTTGTCAAACGAGAGAGAGAGTGAAGTTCAGAGAAGCTCTGGAATATCTTTATGTCGATTTTCTCAGAGCTAGGATGATGTCACTCTGGCCCAAACAAGAAAACCTGCATTATAGATAACATCTAGTTTTTGCTTTAAATTGTATAAAAAAAAAAAAAAACACCCAGGAATAATTCTAGCCAAGGATTTAAGGAAAAAGCTGTGAAATAGATTCTGTTCTCTCAAAACAAAGACCACTTGTATGGAGCCAGCAGAAAGACTACAAGCTATTGGATTCAGGTGAAGAACCGCTGCCTACAGGAAAGGTCACAAATATCTATGACTACACTTCTGCAGTTTGATGCTTGGTCACCATTAGCCTTCAGCTCCATAAGCTTATTTAAACTCAACCTTCAATTACTAAAGCAGAATAGGAGCATAGGATTAAGTAAACAATCTTCCAGCGGTGAAGCAGTACTCCTTCTCTGCAACTCTATCCTTTCTCAATCACTTCTGAGTTCTAGTGCTTTTGGTTTATAAATATTCTTGCTAAGTTTTCTGCTTTCTTAATCTTTGAAAACAAAGAGGTAAACCACTACTTCCAAAAGAAAAAAGAAGTACTTCTTCTGGATTTATGAAACAGCTATTAGTAACAGTAAAATTCTCCATGCAACACATTGCTCTAAATGAGATAAATTAGATAAAAGCAGCTTAGGCTTCAGAAGAAAGAAACCCAGATATTTTCCCTGACAGACATGAAAAGAGATATAATATAAAATACTATTCATTTCTAGATATATTATCTTGCATCAAAGAAAGGCAAATGCTAGTGATAATAATGATACTTGCAGTAAGTTCAGCAGTTTAGACTTTCAGTTAAACTATACCCATCTTGTCCTGGGCATAGCAAAACCTATTCACTTCAGAATTGGGTATAATGTATGAGGCCAACAGAGCAACTGTCAAAAAGGACAATTACTGTAATCTCCTCAGGATCATAGACATGTGATAACACCTTGCTTAAAGATGCTTGATAAATGTGCTTGAAAATAATAGAACAAAGAAATCTTCCAAGCTGTAATATATGTTTGCTTGGCCGGCAAATTACAATAAATGTCACAGTGTGTCAGGATTGGTTATATAGAATTACTGGGTTCTGTTATTATTTATCACTTATCTTGTAGAAACAAACTGGTTTAATTTAACGACTGGGAAAAAAAAACCAAACACACACACACAAAAACCTCCTACTAGCTCTGATACCGTACTGTAGTACCACTAACTGCCTAGCAAAGGAAACACAGAAGATAATACTGCATGCCCACATCTCTGTCAATAGTGCCTTCTCCCTAATTTAGTATCTCTTCCTACTTAATTTGTTTTCTTGTTTCTGACCGATCAAGCTAAGAAATGGACTATGACACTTATAAAACTAATTACTACTTTTTTTTCTTTTCACTGTCTCAGAGGCTAGGAAACTAAACATCGCAACAGGAACTCCAACAGTAATTGGTCTTCAGTGTCACTATGCACCAACTAGCTTCGAGCTGAAATACAAACTTTAATTTAACAATCATCATAGGCAGAATTGAAAAGCCTCACCCTATCATAGATCTTTGTTAAGACGACACTGAGGTTGTGCATTTTCAGTACAATGCACAGTGAGTTATGGAAATTACTTGCATTAATAACAACAGACATTGGATACATAATTATTGTAAGTACACTGAACTTTCTACATAATCATTTCCCAAAGACAGCGTTGCTGACACGATACGGATTAAAAGACAATGAATATACAGCTAGTGAATGAAAACAGTTCAGCAGTTCGTAAATGACTTTCCGCGTTAGTATATACGATCTCCAAATTCCAGCAAAATCCAACATAACTGCGGCCAGAGCAACTGAGATTGATGTATGAAGCTCCAGTTTGCCCTAGAGCTGTAACTGTGGTGTGTAACTGGGTGTCAAGGATGTGCCCCTGAGCACATGGGACCAGAGCACTTACCCTGCCAGTTCCCTGCTGGCCTGGGAAGCCCCAGGGCAGTGGCGTGCACAGGGGAGCCAGCGGATCACCTCCAAACCAGGTACTCCCTTAGCTCCTAGCCACCTTCAGCAGTAAGTATTTGACTGCTAGGTGCAGCAGCTCTCCAGCTGGGAATTTCGGTCAGTTATGAAGATTCCTGCCTGCAGCCTCTGCTGGGCCTACTCAAGCTTCCATGCTTCAACATGTTGATTAACGTCCTTGACGGAGAGTCTGGCCCTTCCAGAAACTTCCCACTGCAAAACTGATCAGATGGTACATAGGTAAGACATCTGTAAATAGCAAAAAGTATTTCACAGATGCAGAAATGGTAGAACAATCTTTTTGTATATGGCTCAGCTAGATGTTTTGTTTGTACTTTAAGCTAATCAATAGCTACAGCTCACACACATGCTGGATTGGTCATGTAGGAACACTGGCCAGCTGGATAAAAGGATTCAGCAGAACAACAGTGGGGGGGGGCTGAACGCGCCATTGCAAGGACCCTTGCCACGGAGACTTCTGTTACTACCCTGACAGCAACCAAGAACCCCGTTCAAGAGATTCTATCCCTCATGCGAGCATTACGCGATGCAAAGTTCCAAATAAATTTGTTTTCTAAATAAGCACTCGATCCACAGGTATCTATGCAACAGAACCAACAAATAGAGAACTGTGTCAAGGCTTTCGCATTTTTGAACCTAAGGAGTCTAGGCATTTCCTAGTGTAACTAGAAGCACTACATTTTCAGTAACCACTAAAATAGCCAAAACGCAGATACATGGGGCACTAAACAGCCTGCAGTAACTGCCAATGCGCATTTTGTTCTCATGCAGTAAATGCAAGATACATCGCCCACTTTGAGTGATCGATTATCTCCTATTTTCTGTGGAGTAAAAGCATACAAAAGGGCAACTACAACAGATTAGCTTTTGCTTTGTAGAACTACACTTTAGATTAACTGATTCATGTGGCTAACTGGTAAAACTCACTTGGCTCTGAATGTCGTCAGATCCTAAAGCCTCAGTTCCTCTCTACAACCACGGAGCTGAAGTAATTCAAACTGCAGGATAATTCAGCGGAGACACTTTGATTAACGTTGTGTTCACACACACATTGTGTTCAAACAGGGCAGTAAACTTTCTGTAATTTCTCTACCGCACTTGTTTTTAAAAAAATATTTAAGATTCCCCTTACTATTATTACTTTTTGTTTGTTTCGACTATGAAACATTGCATAATCTGTATTTCTGAATTTTCCTATCTCATTGCAGGTAGCAATAGAAACTTAAATTTTCCTCATTTCACTGGTGTGTTACATGCCAGTATGAGGTCTTTACTAGTAGATATTCAGGTTATCTTAAAATCAATACCACTTAAGCGATGTCACAGGAGAAAAAAAATTTAAGAACAGCAAATAAAAATTATGGTAAATAAGCTAGCGTTACATGCTAACTATTGCTCAATGACAAAATGCTAAACATGTTGAAATAACTGATGTATTTAGTAACCTGCGTCTCCCAGCATCATAACGCTGAACACAAGTTGAATAGAAAGTTTATTCTTTCTTATATAAAATCGTTTGCTGCTGCAGACCTGAGACTGCTGAAAAAAAATCTGCTTGTATATACTTCAAAGAAAAAGTTCAAAACCCAGCATGGATATACACAAGTGACCATCCCTCCTATGCCCCACTGTATGACACACAACGTACTATGTGCTAAGGCATAAATTTATCTTTATCTTGGCAAGACTTACCCAAAATGTTTTAATTGGCACTTTCCCTTGATTGTGACAAAAATTGTTTTCTTTTGTTTTTTATTCTTTTATATACATGTCATCAACATATTTGCTATGTTTCTATTTTATTCTGTATTAGTGACAAAGGACCTGGAGGTTTAAGTGTGAGAGAGTCACCAAGCTTTTGACATTGGTAAGATTTAAGAACGACAATTTGGAGATCAAGGGGACTTTACTGCTTGCAGTGGAGGTATACCATTTTTGGATTTAGGTAGCTAAAGCAGCAGTCGGACAACAAGATTTGTCTTCTTGATTTTTAACACTGTATTTGAGAAAAAAACACATTAATACAGAACTCTCTGGGGTTTAGATCATAGAGGTGTATAGGGCATTCTCATACATTTCAATTTTTTGTGTCTTTTTAATGTTCCAGGCAGGATATCTTCCAAACATAGACGAAAATCTTTTTTTGATATCGCTTACTACATATAGGACAAAACCAAGCATAGGACAGTGTGCCCTTGACTCGGAATTCAAATCCTTTTTCTTTTTCCCTGCATGGTTCAATGTTCATAAAGAGACTCTTGCATCCTTAGTCAGGGATTACTTCATCTCCTTTCCAACATGTGCAGAATACTGCTGGCTGCTTTCCAGACACAATGGTATAATTTCATCATTTTATAGGATGCCTGAATTTGCATCCACAGTGCTTTAAAGTGTAACCATGGGCTTGGTTCTTTCGAGTTTGCTGAAGCTTAGCTTTCTAGCTCAGCTTAAGCTTTTGCCCTGCATGTTTAGGCTCCATTGTCTGCCCTTGTCAGACACCAAACGCTGATTCTCTTTTATTTCTCCCCAATCTTATCTGCATTGCAGGCAATTTTCATTCAAGTTACAGCACTTCAGGTGTTAATCACCTTCAATTTCTGTTTTAACAAAGGGGATGTTAAAGGGAACGATAAGTAAATGTATAAGTGAGATGGCTCAGTAGCGATCCCGGCATATGAAAACAAGATAGTCTGGTGTCCTGATAGATTACTGCGTTTGTTTCCACTGAACTGCAGCATCATCTTCAGAAATACTATGACTATTTAAGCCCTATCAGCCTTCTGCATTAACAAGTAAGATAAGTCACCACCTATACAAATGCACAGTGAGAAACAAAGAGCTCAATTTGGGAAGCAGAGTGCGAGCCTGGCGTGTTTAAGTTTCCTAGTTACAGATGCCATTTAGGACTCCTCATTGCTGATATCAAGGAAAAATCTAGGAAACTATCCTATCAGTGAAACCTACTAATTAAAGTGCAGTTTAAAAAGAACAATTAATGATTAGGTGTATAATTGTTTACAATAACCATTCAGAGGAGGAGAATGTTGCCATACTATGATAGACTGTGCGTGATCAGCAAAATAAAACATCATAAAGACAGGTTTTGCTCCCTTCTAAAAACATCGTCAGTATAAAACATTCTTGCTAGCCATTCATAACACAAAAGAGAGAAAAGTGAATAAAGAGAGAGACTGTGATTAACTTTTTTGCAGGAAAATATGGTATAAATCCACATGCACTGATCTGAACTACATTCTCCTTATCTATGGCTAGGGGATGTTTTAGGAGTTTGATTTGTCAGACATTGTATCTTCTGGACTTCTTAATACACCAGCAAATATTTGCTGGACAAAGGACGTTAAATACTTTCTTTACCCATGTCAGTGTGTTTGACTGCCTCTTGTTTGCTTCTCTATCTTCTTCACTGTTGTCGTCCATCACAATCAACTCTTCTAACTCCTTTTTTGTTTCCTGTTTCCTCCCTTTCAGTTTTCCTAGTTTATTACATCTTATCCTCAGCTGACTTTCTTGGCTGCTCAGCACTCTACTTTTTTTGTCTCCAACTCCATCTTACACAATTTCAATCCCTATTACTGAACTTCTTGGATAAGCAGAGTGGCATAGCAAAACAACACAACTGAACTGCAGTTCTGAAGACACGCTATCAGAGGGACCTGGACAGGCTCGAGAAGTGGGCCTGTGTGAACCTCATGAGGTTTAACAAGACCAAGTGCAGGGTCCTGCACCTGGGTCAGGGCAACCTCTGGTATCAATACAGGCTGGAAGATGCAGGGATTGAGAGCAGCCCTGCCAAGAAGGACTTGGGGGCACTGGTGGATGAAAAGCTGGACATGAGCTCACAATGCTCCCTAACAGCCCAGAAAGCCAATTGTACTCTGGGCTCCATCAAAAGCAGCGTGGGCAGGTGGGCAAGGGAGGGGATTCTGCTCCTCTGCTCCGTCCTGGTGAGATTCCACTGAGAGTCCTGCATCCAGCTCTGGAGCCCTCAGCATGGGAAAGACATGCAGGGCTGGAACACCTCTACTATGAAGACAGGCTGAAAGAACTGTGCCTGTTCAGCCTGGAGAACAGAAGGCTCTGGGTAGACCTTATTGTGGCCTTCCAGTACCTGAAGGGGTCTTATAAGAAAGAGGGGGGCAGACTTTTTAGTAGGGGCAGTTGCGACAGGACAAGGGGTGATGGTTTTAAACTAAAAGAGGGTAGATTTAGACTGGTTAGAAGGAAGAAATTTTTTACAATGAGGGTGGCAAAATGCTGGCAAAGGTTGCCCAGAGAGGTGTAGATGCTCCATCCCTGGAAATATTTAAGGTCTATTCTACAAGTCTATGATTTTTGGAAGCTAACATACTGACAAATAAAATTGAAACGTTACTTAAAAGAAGGGGACAGAAGGAGAACAAGAAAACAAAGGATTTCTTACCAGATGGAAAAAAATAGACAATGCATCAGTGAGGTACAAAATGTGTACTTTCAGACCAACTGGCGTACGGTATATTTAAAGATACCAGGCCTTGAAAGAACATGTGGAAATGGACATATTACTGTTATTTGCAGTAATAACAAGGTGGTTTTTTTGTTTGGTGTTTTTTTTCCCAAGCTTAGTAGCACAGCACCACCACGCCCAACCACAAAAGCGCTCCCCTGTGATCTATTTTGCTTTTGTGAAACCAGGCAACAGCAGATTTCTCCAAGGAAAGTTCAGAGTGTTCAGATTGTTCCAAGTTAAACTGCTCCATTTACTTGTTCCTTCCAGCACTGGTGAGATGTTAAGTTGGTTTCTGAAGCACAGCATCTATATTTCTCCCAAATCAATGCAGAAAATACCAGGCTAGATTTCAGGGCCTGGGACTACTGTCAAGTCAGGTAAAAACTGAATCAATAAAGATAAGTCTCTATACTTCTCTTTGGCTCAGTTTTTCATTGCTTAAGTAGTGAGAAAATATATTTTCTGTAAAATACTTTTCTATAACAGGATTAATCATACTGTAGAAGTGCTAGACATTTGGTGAGGTTGGAAATGCAGATGTTATTACTTCCCTCTAAGTGTCAATTCCCCTTCTTGAATCTTAAGAAACAGGCCCCATTTTTTTCTGGCAGCAGTGAATTCAATACATTAATTGGGAATGGTAAAGAAATTACTTTCATTAATGTACTTCAAATTGATTGGATGCCTTATTTTGTTAGAAAGAGTGAATAAAGCCCTAAACAAATAAACTAATCTATCTAGGCACACAATTATTTACTGTGATTTCTTTTATTGTGCCCCTTCTTATTTGTTTTTTCTGCAAGATAAACAGTCCCAGTCTTCTCGTTTCACTGCATGAGATTTTTTCACAGGCCCTAGTTACCCATTCTTGGTAACAGAAGTCTAGCTTACTTTAGTGGTTTATATTAACACCTCACAAAAATATTGACTTGCTTAAAACCAGTTCTCTTCAACCCTTCAAGAAAATTAGTGAAATATTACTTATTCATATGTTCTAGACGAAGTTTACAGTTTATGTTTTCCACAACCAAAAAAATGGTATAGACATCAAGAGAACTGTATTTTATTTTAAGGTATATTGTAGGGTCCTGGACTATTCTTGGACTGACAGCTTACTAGGCAAAGCTAGGCTTCTCAGTACCATTAAGCACCAGATATCTACAGACTACTTTTTCCACAATTTCTATTATGTACTGTCCTGGGGAAACAGGCAGAGTCAAATATGTTCAAAGGGTTGTGGTTTTTTTGTTAATAGAACTTACCTGATTATTATTTTCAACAGAAAATGTAAACTTTTCTGAAAGACTTCTGAAGTCCTTTGACAAAATCAAAGTTGTGGTTTTGAAGCCTTTGTAGACAGAAAGAGGAGCTGACATGAGCTGCCCAAGCAAGCAGCAAGGCAACTGACAATAAACCTCTCAAAAATAATTTCATTCACTAAATGAGATTTTTTGGAACAGTCCTGAACTGTAAATAATATAAAGGTTAGTGCTCAAAGATTAGAAAAAGTTAGAGGATAATTTATTTTCTGTGTATTTTGTAAAATACAGAAATCCAATTTTCAGCTACTTTTTCCATTACCTGAAATAAATATTAGAGTCTGATCACACATTTAATAAGAATATGCATAACTTTCTGGAAATTTCATCAGGAGAAAGGGGGATATAGGCAGTACAGACAAACAATCCACAGAAATGAGGCACTTTGGCTTTGGGGAAAAAATGTTTTCCGTATTATAATAAAAATCCTCTTAGATTGTTAAGGGAAAATCATCTTCTGTAGTATCTTGGACATTTTGAACTGACAGTATTACTTAGTCTTTTGACAAAATTTATTTCAGCAGTACTGTTGACTTGCATAAGTGTTTTAAAATGCATATTCAATTACTAAGCTCAGTTACTGAAAGACAGACTTTCAATAAATCCAAAAGATTATTTCCCCGAAGTTGGGAGTAGCTGTTATGAAAGCTACTGACACTTTTTGGAACGACAGACACCTAACATGACATAGTCAGTATTGCAGCAGTGTGAAAGTCCACCTCAGGCTGTGGCAGAATTCTGCTGCCGTTAGGTAAGGAAAGAGTTCCCCAATAGAGAGGATTAGTGACAACTCTGATTTAATCATTTGCTTTCTGGTTTTGGCCTTCTTTATGGGTTACATTCCCTTTAGTTTACAATGTAAGGCCTTGCTGTGATGCAGATCAGGTTCTTAAAGAAAACACAGCGCATCCCTGACACTGTTTAGAGCACAATCCCGCCAAAACTGTTCCAGCCCAGACGAGGGACTGTCATGCCGCAGCCTGAGCACAGAAACAGTGCAAAGGCAGGACAGGAGATTCTTAAGCTACTGCAGATGTTCGGTGCTTTGTCTTGCGGCATGTCCTTAGGGTTGAGCTCCAAATCTCAGTAACAAAACTAAGAAACTTATTTCAATAGGAAAATATTTTTATATTTGTTTGCATTTAATTGAATTTCTAAATACTTTGCAGTGAAAAGCTGGATCAAATGTAAATCCTAAGAAAACTGAACTATATCCACAAACCCAACACAGAGAAAGTCTCCTTGCTTTTTAGACCAGTTACATAAAAAGTTGCAATGATATAAAGGAAAACAGTTCAGCTCTCTGAGCATTTACTTTGGCAAAATTATTCTACTCTGCCGCAGTTAATACTGCCATTTGTTAATATACCACATAATTAGATTTAAAAGTGAGACCAATTCAGTGATCTCACGTCGTGCTATCTGTGTGTCTTTTCTTTATGTAGTGACTGAATAACTTCTAACTCCTTGGAAATGCACATTACAGTGAAATATAATATTTAGTCAGTTTATTACCATTACTAAATGTATTGTTACAGTATAAATCTTTAAAAGCATGCCAGGACCTACCTAAGCTTTGTGATGGATTGAACATTAAGGTTTGCACTGGCCTAGGAAAAATCTAATTTCTCAATATTATGACAGCTACACAATGTGTAAATGCTGAAGTCACTGATTACATTTGAGTCAAATATTTATTTACCAACTGACAAACTGTTAGTCCTGGCAGGATATACAAAACCTGATGCTAATTAAGGAGACAGTTTTGTCCTGATAGCATCCAACACTCCATAATGCAGTTTTTCAGAAAAAAACCTCACAGTCATTTCAAAGATTCCACCCCCCTGAATATGATATAATTATTTCTATTTCATGCACCTAAAATTTCACAGCATTATTAAGAACAGCACTGTTCACCTTACTTACCTCTTACTTTTCTATACCACTGTGAAAAAAAAAAACCAAAGGTGTTAGCTACAGAACATAATTGTAATAGCTTGGAAAATCAAAGTATGAGATATAATTGCATTATATTACTACTCCAGTCTGCCAGAAAACATCACTCGCATCCTCTGATGACGATGCAAGGATATTGGCATGATACTAACAGGAACATACAAAACCTTATCCTAGAAAGTTTCTCTGAAAGCAGCACTTAAGGTCAAGAAATTATTCACAATTTTGTATGGGAGGCAGGCAACTGAAGACCAGATTTTGTGACCATGAGAAACTGAAGAACAAAACAGGCCATTTAAAGACTGAGAACTTGGTACTAGATACAACCCGTAGTAGAATGACTACTTTTTCTGTTCTTTCTTCTACGTCCCTCCCTTCTAATTAACAATCACACGGCATCATTGCAAGAACTTTGAGGAATTCATTTTTTTTTTCCCCGCTTTCTTTTTTGATCCTTTACAATATATTTTCAAACTCACAGTCTTTCTCAAACATTACCTAAAAGAACAGTCCAATCAGGAAAAATTAGATAGCAAAGATCGGTCTCTTCACACTGAAATGAGTTTGAAAATGAAATCAAAGTTCCTAACAAGTTTATGTCTTCCTGAATTGAAATTGTTCAAGAAAATGTTTTAAACAGGCACTAAAGTTTTTCTTCTTTCCTTTAAAATTTGAGATTCAGATGCAAAAAAAAGGCAGGCAGACAAAGCGTTGAGAAACACATCCAATTGTCTAACTATCAGCAATAACAAAAGTTAATGGGAAAAGCACACTAAAAAACCAAATAGGAAGATGATAAAAAGAAAGCTGAGGGAATACATCCAGCCAAAAAAATAAAACAACCAGTGAATGTATGAAGTAAAGAAAATCAGAATACAGGGAGATGTTAGGATATGGAGTAATTAATACTGAGATATGTCCATCATAATATAGTATGCAGATTTTTGAGTTACTGTTTTCACTCAGTTTCATTAAGGAATTAATACAGACAATATGATTTGGGTTTCATAACATACCTTGTGATATAATATGCTGATATGCTGTTTGTGTGACATTTTCACTCTTAAACATCCATCTTTTTTCAGCTAAAACAGACTGATTAAACAGAGAAGACATGAGTTAGGATGGGTTTATTTGCTGCTCACATATGGCTTGTCATTGTTGCACACAACATTAGAACAGAAACAAAGGGCAACTGTCTAGACCCTGCTGAATCACTTGGAGTCCTACATATGGTTTCTATTAATCTTTTGTTTTCGCGAAAACCTGTTCCTTTTTCCACCTTCCCATCAATCCATAAAACCCTGCCTGTCTCTTAAGTCTCACCACAAAACTCATTTGTGAAATTAGAGTATGATTCTGCAAACATTTGCCCACATATGCATCTAAAACTTTAGACTACATCTTCTTAATTACTTCAATCTGACTCAAATAATTAAAGCTCAAAGCATACGCAAGCTGTCTTAATCTAGGATAGAAAGTAACTGCCTGCTATGCCATGGTAGATGAGGTCTCTGTGATCTGATGGATGGTAATGTTGAAATTCAAAGGCAACCTCCACATTTGATGTTCACCTGACACAAAATAGCCCCAGGCAATGCCCAGACAGGACATCAGCCAGAAAGGGAGTCAAGACATGCCTGCCCCCTAAAATAATAAACTATAAAATAGTCCCAGTTACAAAACAAAAACAGTAAACACTTCTCTTTTGAGAAGATCTCAAGATACTTGGGCTTAACTGGCTAAGGAAGCGCAGATACAACTTCATGGCTTAGGGGATACCTGCTCTGAGTAACTCCCCAGGCACTGGTGCACCAACTGCTACATTGTACTTTATAACCCATGTTAAAATACAAACATAACAATACATGCATAAACATACACACACACACTCACCAGTGTGATCTTATATGCAAATAATAAAATAACCTGGATAGACTGGTTTACTGTGAAATGTATACCTGTGGATTTCCTTAAGAAAAATCCCCAGCCTTTTCTTTTTGTTTGTTTTCTATTTTTCTCTTGGAGAAAACAACAGAAAAAAGGCAGGAAGGAATACAAATCCTTTGCACTAAAGTAGTCACCAGCACAAGACATTAATGGCACAAAACCACTAAAACTATTAAACGAGTATAATTTCTTATCAATGGAATAGCAATATATCTAGAACAGGCATGTCACTACCTATCAGCTAACTCACTTTCACTACCGAAGTTTATCGTAACACACAGAAGCATCTATAATAGTTCATTTTCTTTCATTCTGCAAACATCCTAGCAGTAGAAAGCTGCCTGAAAGTAATGAATATTTTCACATTCTTCTTCTGTTTGCTTAAGGTGAGGTCACTGAAACAAAGATTGTATAGGAGAAAGATCAGTTTCACAAATTAGAAAGCAAGTTTCTCGAAGCAATTCAATTGCAATAATTTTTTAGATTGTAATAAGTATATCTGCTGCCCATTAGGAAAAGGCCTTCCCCTCCAGGTCACCTGTATTGGAAAAAAAAATATCAGGTTTTTATTAAAACAAGGTAATGGATACCTAGTGGGTATCAGTGGGTTGGGCTGCCCCTTTTCTTATCTGTGTGTGACATCTGGAGCTTATAAAAATTTTTTTTTTATTTTCTCCTCTAGTACATATTACCTATATTATTACCAAAAATAAGCACACAATTAATCTGTTGAGCAAAGAAGTTTACTACCAATGAGGATCCATTTTCAGTACCTAAATAATACTGTGTTTTCCAAGTTTGATAAAAAGAGACTGTAAGGAGGTACCCTTCCTCCTTAATAAGAACTTACAGATAAATTTTGAGACAACATATTTGAACTGGGCAAGGCAGGACTTCTACTCCTCTTGGAAAACTGGCGTTACAAGGCCACTGACCTTTTCTTTACAGACAACATTAATATCTGATCAGACCCCTTGATCAGCAGTACTACATATTCATATGAGTAATTTGATTAATAATA
>Ga0065711_1002382_pt1 | contig 58001 bp, 31 predicted proteins | sample Hoacrofraction12_FD_59098 | JGI IMG/M metagenome (GOLD analysis project Ga0065711, IMG submission 59098) | Hoatzin crop microbial communities from Cojedes, Venezuela - Epithelial fraction 12 v2 (version 2) | ecosystem: Host-associated > Birds > Digestive system > Esophagus > Crop | place... | reverse complement strand
AAAGAGTCTGGTCCCATCCTCCTGACACCCACCCTGCAGATATTTGTAGGCATTTCTAAGGTCCCCTCTCAGCCTTCTCTTGTCCAGGCTGAACAAGCCCAGCTCCCTCAGCCTCTCCTCATAGGAGAGATGCTCCAGTCCCTTCCTCATCCTTGTAGCCCTCCACTGGCCTCTCTCCAGTAGCTCCTCATCTTTCTTGAACTGGGGAGCCCAGAACTGGACACCCTGGATGAAAATACATTCATTCAGAAATAAAACTGAAATAGTCCCTCTGCATTTTTTCCATGTCCCCCTCGTTTCTGTGACGTTTTTGGTTCTGTGGAGTTTCAGCCTGCAGACATCACCCCGACTTGTCATCCTTTCACAGGCTGCTCCGTGTCGGCAGCTGCTGCCCCTCGCCGGGCGAGCGGCCTGCTGAGCTGCTCCAGTTTCTTCATGTTCAAAGCGGCAATATCTTCATCTTGCAGGGTGCTGCGAGCATGGTAATTCTGTGACATTAATATCTGCAAAGCTCTTCGAAAATCCCGAAGAGGAGGATGCTGTGTGATACAGTTAATTATAGCTCAGCGACTCCTCTGTGCACAGTTGGGCTGGAGGAGAAGCTCTGGCCCCGGTCACGACTCCTGAGCTTTGGAAATGGCCAAGGGGGTTTTCCCCAGAAATTCAAATCCCCAATCCATCGAAGTGAGAATGTCGGGCTGTTTATGCTCCGCCAAAATCAGAGCTGACAAAAAGCTGTGATATGCTGTGCAGCCGTCCTCAAGGCCCTGTGCTGCCTGTGGGTTGTACCTCCGCTGTAACCATCAGTGCTTCCTGCAGTTACAACTCTGTGAAAACTGCAGGCGTCCTTTCAAAGACCGGCTCCAAGCAACCACACCAGAGATAGGCAGAAAATGCACAGGGAAACAGATAAAAGCCAGATTTCTTGACTCCCGTGATTTGACAGGATCAGGCAGAAAATCCAGCAAGTGGACTCCAGATCTGAGGACCTCTGAGTCCTGGACTTCAGTTCAGAGACCTCCGTCCCTTCATGGCTTATTCCTCAGCCATATGGCCAAGCTCTGCAGAGCAGAGAACTCCTTGCGCGGGTGGATTTGCCCGGATTTGGCGGGATGCAATCATCTGTACGGATTGCCAGGACCTTGTTGCTAAGCGGGGAGTCGCAGGTTGGCCAGTCTGCCTCCGGACCAGCTGAAATATCGCTCTGATCCCCCGCCACGTCGCTGTGCGTGCCCTCCGCGGGCTGTCCTGGCTGCGTTGGAGTGGTGCCAGGCTGCTTGCACAAAACATCTCCTATGTTTATATGTAGAAATGAATCAAATGGCTGCAAAGCCTGGGCAGACAGTGGAGGAAGGAGGGTTCCCAGCCGTGCTGACAGCGGCAGGAGCAGCACCTGCCTGCCAGCACCAGCTCTGGGCTCTTCTCCTCCCTTCCGTGCTGTCTGGGACAGAGGGAGGGACTAGGTAAAAGGCTGAGTGGAAATTGGTGTGTACTTGGTGGAGTCACCATGCATACTTTGAAAAGCCCACGCTAATTAGTTAATGGGAGATGAGTGCAGGAAGATATTAGGGAGAGGCTGGGGCATGGCTGACCCCATCCTGTGTCCGCCTCAGATGATCTGCTGCCTACCCCATGCTTTCTGTGGTCTTGGGTTTGCTCTCCAGGCTCTGCTAGGAGCAGGGACAGAGATTTTTCATGACTTTACAGGCAGTGCATCTTCCCACTCTTGCTGGCTCTTTGCTTTTAAGGTGCTTCTCTCTCCTTATTTTCTTTTGCTTGCTTTGTTTTTTAAAGGGCACAGATTACTGGGACAGGAGACAGCAGCAGGCTGCAGAGCTAGAAGCAGAGAAGGGTCATCACCTCTCCTGTGTCACTGCACAGGGACGTTGTTTCTCTTTGCCGTTCATCTGTAATAGCAACATGCACAGCTGGCCAGGTGTTGTTTCCGGTAATGCAGATCTAAATCCAGATACCCTCCACCCTATAAAGCCAAAAGAGTTACTATTAATTAGATCAGTGCAGCTGAGATGAGAATCTGGGATTAGCTTCACGTTCACCCCGTGGGGAAGGAGACGGTGCTGGAGCGGCTGCCTCTCCCTGCAGGTTGTCACACGAATCCTCTGCTCTCAACAGCAGCGCGCTGGGGGCAGGACAAGAGGAAGGGTGTCGGGCAGTGTCTTTCCCAGAGCTTGGCATGGAGTTGGGAACAAGAGCCAGGGTGAAATTCAACCAAAACATTAAAATCTGAAGGGTGATGTGACCCCCACCGGTTCCAAAAGAGAAGATTTAAAAAATCAGAACCAAATTTACGTGTGTGTGCATATAGAGACTTCTATACTAATTCTTACTTCGTGCCTCTGCCATCAGACATCCTATTGAAGAAGCATCAGTTAAAATACCCAAGGCCTAATTCTGCTCAGTGACACCGGCCAAGCCAGCGTTCCTCCCGCAGGGCTGTTCTTAAGCGCTGTCTTTGGTCCCTTCGCTGCAGCTTACCAACAGCCTCTAAGATAATTAGCAGTCATCAGATGAGATCTAATTTTTAACAAAATTCTCTCTGCGTGGGAGAGGGAGGGGAAAGCCTAGTGAATGGCCGGAACAGTCCGTGTCAGGGAGCGACGACAGTTCCTTTTATCGTCCTCTGAAAAACAGTGACATTACCAAGGATTTATTTACAGAAGCTGGGAGAAATAAGGGAGATGCTGTCAGCTCCTTCAGGCAGAGAGTGTTTTTAGTTATTGTTTTTCCTTTGTTTGCACAACTCTCAGGCCAGTGGGGTTCCTGGTGCAAGAGGAAGCCTCCTGCTGCAGAACATCTGATGACAAGGACAGAAACCGAAGCTCAGGCATCTATTGAGGAGCAGAGCTGGAGACAGCGGGTCAGGATCCAGGAGAAGCCTAATCCGGGCTGACACACAGGGCTGGAGGATCAGAAGGTGGGAGTGGGCTGCCCTGATCTGCACATGCATCTGCGCGTTGGTTTTTAGTACACGAGAGCATCATTTGCAAACAGATCTGCCAGGCCTTGCTCTGGAAGTGCATGCAGGCAGCTCCCCGCAGCAGCAGGCAGCCAGAAGGATTTTGCATCCCTGATATAATAGATTGCCCAGAAAGCTCATTTAGTGCAAGCTGCCCTTATCCATTAAATGTGCAAGTGAATTGACCTACTCCCCGACTGTAAAACATTGCTACAAATGCTGGCTGGGAGAAGGCATCAGCCCCTGAGTCAGCTCCCTTAGCTCCCTTTACCAACCAGACTCTTAGAAAATCCATTATTTTTCAGCATTAATTCATGAGGTGGATGTTAGCCAGAATTCTGTGATTGCACAGAACAAGGGCAAAAGCAGTTCCCACCGTTCAATTCTACCTCGGGCCTTTCCCAGGAACCTGAGGAGTAAGGGTTCCCATTACAATCGGAAACAGTGTGATTAAAGCCCAGAAGAGCTTTCAAAAAACTCTTGAACTAGGCAGCTAAACTTAGACAATCAGTCCACAAAAGACAACGGACAAGTTGTGAATAGCCTAGAAATAAGAGGAGAAGAACAAACATTTTTTCAAGTGCAAAAGAAGACCTGTGACACCTGCATTTTCTTTTAGTTTTTAAGGCTTTTACAAAAAAAGTAAAATAAAAATCTAGTGTAAGTATACCTGTAATCACTGACAGCTTTATGTGTGTATGCCCAGGCTCTGCCTACTGTATTCTATCAGAGATCATCAGGGAAAAGGCCAGTGACCTCTGCGTTCAGGGAGCACAACAGGCATGCAGAACCTTGTCCCTTTGGTCAGACCGGCTAGATGCGCTGTAGCTATTACGGTGCATTAGCTCTCGTCACACACATTCACACGCAAGCCATGATTGCTTCCTTTCAGGTCAGTGATAAAGTGGCTTTGGAGAAGCAGATTCACAGGGGGAGATGTACCCTTGGGCCAAAGAATCGTTAAATTATCAGCATCAAGAAATCTACTGCAATGTGACTTGACAGTTGTACAGTACTAGGCTGAGGCTGTGCTTACTCTGGACTTCTTAGCCTGGCCTACACTGATTTTTTTTTTCTTTTTCTCTGAGTAATTTCCCATCGTTGTTACCACATGGGTTCATTTCTATGACAGATGGAGGAAAAGACAAGTCACCGCAGTTGTCAATAGCTGACTCAGTACCACCGTCTCAGCAAGCCAATGCCTGCCTGCCCCAGCAATACAGGCAAACTGGTGGGCAGTTCAAAATCCCGGCTGTACCTCACAGTAAAGTCAAGCACGTAAGAAAGTACTAGGCTAAACGATTGCAGAGGGTCCAGAAAGTCCTCCACTACCCATGCTCTGTGCTTTCTAATCCTGCTCAACACTCGGGTGAGTCTGACCACCTTGCACATGACCACGAGAGCATCATCTGCAAACAGATGCCGCAGTCCCCATTGCCTCCTCATAATAAGCAGCGCCCACATGCAGAGCTTTAAACCTTGTTGGACAAAGAGTGGGAGAAATATAGGAATCCTTTTGCCGATGAGAGATTCAAGGCATGGAAATATTAACCAACCTGCCAGAGCACACTGGGAAGCTGAGTGACGTTGCATTGCCTGAGGGCTTGCCTCACATTTTAAGAGAGATGATCTCTGCTCCCATGGAACAGAACAGGCTTACTGTTAGCTAGGGAAGTACAGATGCCTATGATCTGGCTTGCAAAGAAAAGAGCTTTAAAGACCAGAAAACAGCACAAAGATTTGAGCTTGCTTTATGAACCTAAAACATGCACTTGCCTGTAAGTGTAGCATTCCACCTCCATACAGCTCAGCTGCTCCGTGGTCTCTAGGTGAGAAAAAATGAAGGGATTTTGTTTTATCTTCCCTGACGGTGACTGGTAATGACCTGTGAATTGGTGTCATGTGCGGCCTTTTTTTTGCAGGCTGTAAAAAAATTAGGCTTGTTCCCCAGTTATAGTTTTGCTCCTTGCACCTGGGAGGGTTTTTGTGCTTGCTGCAGGGGAGCACTGTCTATCCGGGAGCTGTAAAGACGCCTGTGGTTTTATTGCTAGACTTTTACAAACCTCAAGTTTGTATTTTTATTATGATTGCTGCTGTGAGGACATTTTAAAAAAATATCGTGTTTCACTTTGAGATTACGTTTCCCTCTGTTGATCTTTCTCTTGACATTTCAGGGAGTTGGGAGATACTGGCAAAGCACACAGAGTAAGCAAAGAGATCTCCTTCACCCCAAATCCTACCTTTGCCAAACTGGGGAAGCAAAGGATACTTTCATTTATTAAATTAACAGGCTCAGGCTGGTGTGAAGCAGTGTCCGAACAGAGCAGGGCAGGCTGTGATGTCAACAGCCCAAGACAGTGCCATTTTCCCTCTCCTGTCAGAGCTGCTGAACCTTTTCCCAGACTTTTTTTTTGCTCATCCAAACCTTACACAAATACCCTGTTCTTGGGGTAATAGACAAATTGTACGGGTGCTTAACTGTCACTGTTTCGAACCTGCTTTAGATTGGCAGGAGTGTGTTTCAGAATGATTAAGCAAATGCCATGCAAAGAGGAAATCTCTCCCTTGTCTCTCTTACCTGAGGCTAACGGTAAAGTTGAAACGTAGAGATGCGCTGGCATTTGGCTGCCATAGAGCTGTATCAATTCTCTGTTGTTACTAGTCTGGAGAACTCTAAAACCTCATCATCTTGCCTTGAAGATACAGAATCGGTTTCCATTAGCTTGCTGAAAAGACCAAAAAAGGCACGTAGGAACCTGCAGACATGAAACTTGTGGTCAGTCTTGGCTCATATCTTTTTATTGTGCTCACTTTCAAAGGACTCCAAAGAACCTGGCAACTATTCAGGAGTTGGTGGTAGAGCTGTGAATTATGTGACAGTGTCCTGAAAAGAGCCAGTTTCAGTATCCGGAAAGAAGAAAGTTCAACTCCATTTACCGTATGAGCTGTTGCAAACACTCACACCTTCTGACCAACAGGATGAGGATGGGAACAGTTTAGGGTAGAGTATTTTTAGATGTTGGGAGTTATCCTGTATTATTTATTATCAGAGATGGTTTGGTCCAGGCACTGATAATAACAGTGCTGTAGTCAGAGTCTGAGCCTTAAATAAACTATTCATGGGCACCATTAAAATGCTGTTCCTCACGTCCTCAACAGATCTTGCAGGGATGAACTCTGAGATAACCTTGTGATGAGAGGCTGCTTGACCAACTGACTGGAGCCTTCTGGGGGTGACGGGCACTGGTTTTCCTTCTGGCCCTCTCTGGTCTGTGACCTTTAGCAAGGCAGTTCCCTTCTCTCTGCCCACCTCCTCCCTGGCCAGGACTGTTTCTGGCTGTACAAGCCTGCAGTGCCTGGAACAACAGGACCAGGATGTTGGTAGAGGCTTCTTGGCAGCAGAAGGATGCCAGCAGCAGATAATCACCGACCCGAGTCATCAGGTTCTCATAAACACCAAGCTGCTCCATCAGATACAGGCTGTGCCCTGGCCAGCCCTTCTCTGGGCCCTGCTGTGAAAACCCCGCTGATGGCAGATCTGTCCCCGGTGCAGGTTCCTCCCTGGGCCTCCACGCACGCCTGGGGCACGAGCAGAGCCAGGCTCCGGGGAATGTTTCTGAACAAAACCAGAGGAGATAGAAGGCTTTGTATTTTGTTTTGTTTTTTTCCGTATGGGGTATGGTGGTCTGGCATCTGTCAAGCGAACAGATTAAGAACAGATGGGGAAAGATGTGAAACCCCATTGATCTCTGAGGGATTATTTCAGAAACACAGAGAACAAACACATCCTGGATTCTACCCCTGCTCTTATGCCCTTTCTGCAGGCACTGCCCAAAACGTGCTTCGCGCTGGTGAAGAGTTCCTCTGCTCCTGTGCCTTGGGCACCTCCGATCTTCTGCCCCCCTTGTGCAGCTGCCCCCTTTCCAGCCTCCACCATCTCAGGCCTTACCTGGGCTGTACCAGGGGGCCCACTTGGGGTTCCCCCCCCCCCAGCAACGGGGCTGCGAGGGAGAAGAGCTGCACCCTGCCCTGCACCCGCAGCCCGAAGGCACAGAGACCCTGACCCCCTTCCTTCCTCCATGCTGCGTGCTGCAAGCAGCCAGCTTGTCGCTCCATTTCACGGTTGGTTTATTCTCCATGTTTAAAACAAAGTCAGGTCACAAACTCCCCGTGACACATCCTGCTGTCCCTAGCCAGGGTGTCACCACATGCATTTTTTGCTTGCAGCCAGCAGAGGACACTTGCTTTCTTTGCAAAGCTTGCACTGAACTTGGATGCAGCAAAAGAAAAGAGGAAAAGATTCAGGGCTTGGCCACACGTGGGCACTGGAACAGCAAGAGATGGGCTTCTCCCAGACTGCTTTCTAGCTCCGGGGCTCTGGTGGTGCCTTTTGCCTTGGCCTTTCGTGAGAAGTTTGAGCTGTGCCTGCCACACGCTGCAAAGGGTGCAGGCTGGCTGCGCTGGGTCCCTGGGCCGTGCTAGCAACTGTCCTTCCTGGGGTTTGTAAGCCCTCAGATGTGGTATCACCAGGCTTTGCTTCAGAGCCCGTGACTCCATGGGTGGCAGGAGGATGTGTGGGCTGACTTGGCATCATGGGCGCGGGTAGCAATGTAGATCTCAGTGCAAAATGCAAAACCTTGGCAAACGTTAAGTTACCGAGTTTGAACTGAGCTCTCCCTTGCAGGGCTGTGCAAGCAAATGAGCTTCAATCTGGATCGTATATGTAACTGCATACACAGCGCCTCTGAGATTCAGATAGCGCTCTAGAGAGCGTAGCAAAGCCAAGCTAGGACTAAACTCTGACTTCTGCAGCCTGTCTGGCTGCTCCGATGGCCTGGAGGAACACTAAAGTTCCCCCAGCATTTGGCTGTGCAGCCCTGGGGGGCTGAGCCGTGCCGAACAAACTGGGTTGGAGCCCACCGCCCCAGTGCTGCTAACACATAGGCTGCCAAGCAGTTTTGGGGCAGGGGTTCGGCAGGATGAGAGCAGCCTGGGCTCTCGGGTGCCCAGTGCGGCTTAGCCCTCTCGGAGGGAGCTTCTGCCACCCGTGGCCCACAGCCCTGTACCAATCCTTACACCTGAATGCAGGACACCAAAGTAAAGCCCTCATCCTGCAAATGGCCAAGGCTATAAACTGCCCCGCTTCCTTCAGGGGCTGGGCTTGCCTGTGCTGTCAAGCAAGGACACAGATGTTTGCAGGGCAAGATCTGATTGTACTAGGTTATGCACTGACCTGAGCATCTACCTGTAAGTGTGCTGGTCCTGCTTTTCTTTTCCAGGCCAGCCCTGTTTGCTGGTGTTTGCAGGTCATGCCTCTGGGGAGAAGGACACTGGAAAAGGCTGGTTTTGTTTACACTAATATTTTTTAATCATGGGTTACTTTTCATTGAAGGGTTGCTGCTGGCTTTCCCTACCTCATGTGGAGCATCCACATGTTTTCCTTCTGATGACTGATGAGGAGGGAACCAACAAAAGGAGGAAGAATAAAAGTTAAACCTCTGTGGGGAGCTCAGGAGGTGTGCGAGCCACCTTTGAAAACACTGCACCGGCTGCGCTGTGTAAAACTACTGCAGTTACATCTAACCAGTAAGCACTTATCTCTTTAACTATCTTCTTTAGGGATTTGGAGCCCCATACAGAGAAAATGGAGTCAGAGTAATTTAAAGCTATGTACACCATGTCTGTGCTCCGAGAAATAAATACATACCTCAGGTCCTGAATGATGCAGTGGGAGATGCCCATGGTGCCCAGGTGAGCCTGGGTTTTGGTTAACTGTGCTGTTAACTGTCCCCTTCTGATTGTCCTCTGTATGAGAGGGAAATACGGATTTTACCGCTGGCCCACAAAGGAAATCTTGGTCCTAAACGAGCCGTCAAGCAGGATACCTGGAGCTGTAAAGGCAACACAGACAAGTGTGCAGAAAAACATACAGAAGTTGTGGAGAAAGTACTCCCGCCTTTCACCACAAATGGGCCTCAATATAGCTCTCCAGAGGAATACATTAAAAACATGGAGCCTTCCAGGCATGGAAGCAGCACTTTGTGGGCTGTGGGGTGCTGGAGCTGAGCCTGAACATGGCCTGTGGACTCTGCACCTCACCTGGGGTTCCCATGTTCACCCCAGCTCTTGCTAACACTGCAGGAATAACCAGAGCTACAAGCTACCAGGCTCCTCCACCTCCCATTTGGATCCCAGGCTGCCTGTAACTGGGACCAGACGTAGGAGAGGACCCAGGAGGTCCCACCCGCTTCTACAGTAAAAACTGTCTCCATCCCAGAACCAGCACAAGCCAAATCTCTGGCGCAACAACTTGAGGGATACATTTCCAGCACAGCGGACCCAGTGCTTGTGGTAAGTGAGGTGCCCTGCTAACGAGCAGAAAGACATGGTACAGCACACATACAGGCGGAACTTGGGTCATACCACAGGCTAGACCCTGCTCCAGCCATAAAAGTCCCACATTAGGCTTTAAAGATTTCTTAGCTGGAATTAAGCAGCTTTCCGGTCCCTTTCTGGTCACATCAGCTAGACGGAACAATTCCTCCTAGCCCATTAACAAAAAGAGCTGGCAAGCCTAGATTTGATGACTGTCTAAGCAGTATGAAGAGGTGGTGATTTGCTGGCGATGTGTAAAAACAGGCAACAAATCAGCTGGCAACACGCACTGGACTGAAATTAAATCAAAGCAAAAGGCAGATGACTTTGAATGGGCTCCAAAGGTCACAGAGAAACAAGCAAAAACTGATAAAGTTCACAGGAAAACAGAACAAGCAGAAGGAGCACTGCATCTTCTTGGCACTGCGAGCTGTTGGCATCTGATTTGCAACAAATGTATTTCTGAGTTAAAAAAAAAATAAATTTATCTGGAGGGAGTCTGGAGGCATAAAAAAGAAAATTAACTGGTGCATATATGCCTGCCTGTTACAGTACTGGGGAGCGCGTGCAGAAACCATGGTGCTGGGAAAGGCTGAGTTGTGGAGGATCTTCAGTGCTGTGGGGATGGTGATGCTGGAGGCGGGCTCCAGCAGTGGCTGTCTTCCATGGTGGATGCCATGGGCACTCAGAAGAGCTGGCTGCAGGGCTGTAGCTATGCCCCAGCTGTGCTTCATGCTGTCCCAACTATTCCTTAGTCATGGGAAAGGACCTACTTCACACCATATAGCATGCTCAAGAGGATGGCTGTTGTGTGAGAGATTAACACAGAAGAGCAAACTCCAGGATTAGAGCTCAGAGGCCAATGGTTCTTACGTGAGGCAAGATACAACCACCAACAAGAAAGAAGTGAGAAAGAGCCTTTGCATTGAGCACACAAAATAGCGGTGCACCAAAGCCAGTGGAAAAAGCACTCTCAGCCCAGTGCAAGGAACTCAGAAGCCACCAACAGCAGGGCAACCTACCCATGATGGGATGCCGAAGCAGAAGGAGGACGTGAGTGTAAGTTGGTACTTTCCTAATTGCAGGATCTGCTTAGCTATGCTATGTTATGTTCCACGTAGTATCATTGAAACACACAAGTTTTCATCTTTTGGCAGTTTGGTTGGTACAGCATTTAATTATCTCTGCAGCTCGGGGCTGGTAGCAAATGCTTTTCAGACAACTAACGGTGATAAAAAAGGCAGAAAAAGTGTGCGTATCCCCTTCTCTTTTGGCCTTTAGCAAGGGCAGAATCCAGCCCCCATAGTACCTCATATGCATTTCCTTAGTATTGCATTACGAAGTGGCTGTAGTAGGCTTGGCGCGACCAAGCCCAGAGAAGTGGGAAACGTATAAGGGAATGGTTTACACCAGTTCCTCCCAGTGCTGCAACATGAAGATTTCAAATCAGTGTGTGGGTCACAAGGTCTCATCGGTCCCTCAGGGGTTTAAGCTGTTGAGGGCATCAACTTCCCTGCAGCCAGCAATCCACAACCTGGACGTCAGAAATACAGCAGCCCACACGCCAAATCAAGAGCTTCGGATTGCCCCCAGCGAATGGCACTGGGCGTTTGGGACCCATGGGAGAGACCTTCATGAAGATCCCAGCCTCAGGCCTGTTAGAAATGGCTTGCTTTTGTAACGCAAAAAAATCCTTTGTCCTCCAAGCCCCTGCATGCCCCCTGCCATGGGGTTGTGGGGGATACACAAGCTTCATGTGAGGGAGGGATTGTCTCAGTGATGTCTGGTTTGGGTGGAGGAGTGGGTGGCGGGTGATGCCACTTCCAATTCCTAGCAGGAATCTGGATGTGTCTGTGCTGGGAAATTGCAAAATAGTACATTGTGCTAATTAATGCCAAACAGGAGGGCTTTGAATATACATCATCAGAATAATCTTTAGCAGCCACTAGATGCCTTCCATCCCTGACTATCTCATAAAGAGCATTTATATTTATTACGTGGCAATGGAAATACATCTCAAGAGCAAATTGCCCAGCACAACCATAAAGCTGAGTTAGGATTAAATTGTCCAACGTGCACAGAATGAAACACCACTCCGTTCATTCATGCTATTTTCACCACTGGCAGCTTCTGCTGCACTAACTAAAATACTTCTGATCCAGTCCAACAAGTTTTTTTCCAGGTTTGCTTCTCCACAGTGAAACCACAGACCGTGCTATATGGAAACCTCTGAGCCTTGAAAAGTCTAGAGTTACTGTAGGTTGCAGCGGTTGGACTTGATCCTAAAACAATGAAACGAAATGTGAAAAAGACACAGATGGCTGTCGCCTCTGTGCCATTTGGAGTGGTTTCTGGTTTCTAGCCAGTCAGCCCCATGCCACAGTCATACAAATAAAGGCAGCAAAGTCTGGTGCAGTGGTGTACACATCTCTAACACATCGTGACATGAGGGATAAAACAGCTGAGTGTTTTTGAAAACGGCAAAAAGATCACCACACCAGCTTGAAGGACAGAGGATTTAAGGACACAGGGTGAAACCTTGTCTTCCCTTAAGGAACAGGAGGCTTTGCTATGGCTTTTGATGCCCTGTATACCTCTGTGCTCATGGGTGTGTAGAAGCCTAAAAGGCTGATCAAGTCTGAAAGCCCTCTCCTGTGGTCCTCAACCCTGGGGGAACTGGTTCCTTGTCCTGTCTGTGTAACGTCAGCTCCTTGGGATGCAGGCACTTGGGTGGAGTTCAGCCCTGCGAGGCTAACAAATAACAGCAATGAGAGGCAGAAAAGGGAAGAGCCTGATGAGAAGAGGAATGAGAAGCAGCCGTGGGGAAGTAGTTCAGATTGCCTTGACTGAGGGTGCACCACCAAGGTCTAGACCTTCAATTCAGCGTGATGTAAGGGGACGTAAACAAAACTGCACCCTCTTACTCCAGTGCTGGATTTAGCCCTATAGTGAACTTCAGGAAGAAACAAATGGGTAAGACTGGGCTGCAGTCCTACGTTAAAAATGCTCTTCTCCAGGGAGACACCAGTAACAGAGCAGATTTTGATCTCTCGTAATTAAACTCCTAATCAAACCCTTTTAAAAAATGCCCGATGGTTCCCTTCTCAATCTCTTGTGAGGATGGGGAGGCTTAGAAATGTAATACAATTCTGTGGCTGAGTTAAACATCAGGAAGGTTTCAGACTATGTTTTACTAGAACCAGATGAATTTCTAAGCTCAAAATCCAGCATACAGAATGCTGATTAAGTTTGATCTGGTGACCATCTGTCCTTGTGTTTGTAGTATGAGTAGCTATATGAAATTCTGGAAAAAAAGGGTTATCTTGATACACGCAGGATAAAGCAAATTGAAGAAAGCCCCATTCACTGTTGCTATGTGAATCTTCTCAGCAAGAGGGGAAGATTTGGTTTGTCTCTGTAGTTACATATGCTCAAGTTTACTTTTTTTGACTCTTAGAAGCTGAAACATCACTCTGTAAGTTTTGGTTTAATTGCATCTTGTGAATTTTCCTTTAACAGCACACTAAACCCAAGTGGGCAATAGACTGAGTTCTGGTACTGAGAAACATTTCACCGTCAGAGCACGTCGGTATCTTGGAAGGTGCACACTGGTGCAGCTCGATGCAATTTCCCACCCCTTCCAACTCAGCTTGGGCCAGTAATCACCATAAATTGCATCGTCTCCCCCTCCCCCCCTATCTATCTATGTATCTATCCATCTTTTTACTTGGAGCAAGTGAAGACAATTAAATTATGAGTAATAGCTTGATAGCCAACCAAAGGTCATCAAAGAGCAGAGGTGATGGCTGCCAGACTTATTTCCAATCATAATGGAAATTTGCTGAAGAAAAGAACAGTGTGAGAAGTGATGGCATAACATAATGCCTTCCTTTGAAGAGAGCCAGCTAAGAGGGAAGAAGAGAAAGTATTGGGAAAGGCAGAAAAATAGCACTGTGGGGATCACAAATACAGAAACAGAGACAGTGCTTGTCAGACTTGCTAATGGAAATGGTTTCTAACATGCAAAGGCACCAACTTCTGGTCCCCAAGCCCCGTCTCATGCCACTGGCTTCTTTGTGTGAAGAACCACAGGGAGTGCAAAGCAAAACCAAATTCCGTCTGTGTCCTTTGCCAGCTTTCCCCAGCTGCCCGAGGGACTTTGCTCTTTGAAACGGAGGGTATCTGTTCTTTAAAAGGAGCTGTTCACATGTCAGCAAGTCAGTCTGTGTAGCAAAGGAAAGATGCTGAGGATGGCTGCAGGGCTTGGGCTGGGGTGCAGGATGGCTACACAGGAGCCAGTGGCTCAGCAATAACCACAACAAAACCGACTGGCTGAAGTCTGAGGAGCGCCTTGGGCGTGGGAAGCTCTCTGCTACTAAGGGAGCTGCCTGTTCCAGGCTCTCCCACTGCTTTCCCTGCTTGATCTCCTGGTAAAAGGGAAAAGTCTGCAACTGTGATGCTTTTCTGGGGGAAGAGAGAGTCACAAGAAGTCCCTTGGGGGGCCGTGGAAGGAGTTTGGCATGAAGAGCCAAGCAGATGCCTTTGAAACTCCATGTGTCTTGGCTTGTCTGCTCTGGTGACTCCCTGCTTCCACAGGCACGCTCCTGCCCATGTTCATACTCACATTGGGTGCTCATTTCCAATGGCTGGGAGGGAGGCCGTACAGACAATACCTGTGCAAATGCATCTGGCTTCGATAAAATCCTGCCATTAGCGTTCGAAGTCTCCAGCTGACATAAGAAAATCCAATCATTATGCTCCTTTCTACCTCAAACAACCCTAGGAAAAGAGCACATTCTTTGGACGTCACTGGGCTAAATCTATGCTTTCTACATGGCCTTTTTCTTTGCATTTTCTTTTTCTTTCTGAAGTTTAAAGAGACGCTTGTTTTTCTTGCTAATTCTTTCCTCCCGGGTGCTGATAGGGATCTCTGTAACATGAGGCCAGCTGGAAGAAATTCAAACTGCTTTCTAAATGTTGTTATGATAGAGTGCAGGGGACATGTCTTTGAAGCTGATGGGCTCAAGAGATGTCCCTGATTCAGAAGAAATAAAGGGGGAATTAAGCTCTTTTTCTGGAACAAGATTGGAAGCCCTACCTGTGAAAACACAAGCCACTTGCTGGTGTCACCCCACACCAACCTCTAGGGAAAAGAAGACTTTGGAGGATGTTATTTGGTTGAAGTTTCTGCATCCTGGAGAACAAGGCTCTTGGGCAGAGCCACGTCCTGGTACCAGGGAGACTTCAAGCTAAATAGTCCAGTTCAAGTAGAGGTGTGAAGGTGCTTCACATCTCAGACAAATTAAGTCCTATATTAAACCTGGAGAAGGAGAGCGAACAAGGGAGTTCTCTCTCTCTGCCTTACTGCTTCAAAAAATGGTAAATATTTTAAAGTCACTTGTTGAAAGCAGAATCCGCTGCTGGCAAACATGTGAGGCAAGTCAAGACAATAACCCTGTGGCAGGACACAGGAATTGGGAAGGTTTTCGTGGGGGGGACATTGGGGTTATTTTAGTTCCTTTGCTTCAGTTTGTCCTTTCTTGCTGCACTGATCCTGCTGTACCTGCATGGATCCCTGCACCCATGGGCACAGCACGACACTGTGCTGTGGGCTGTCCCACGATCAACAGGAGTCATATGTAGGACAGAAAGGAGGTGATGGGCACCATGGCCCTACCTGGCATCTCTCCTGTCCTGTCTGCTCCTGCCCTGGTCCCTTTCTGGTGGGTGCTTCTCAGGTGCCATAATTCAAACTTGATTCAAAAGGGACAGCGGAAATGGAAGAGGGGCAAGTCCCACTCCTTGCTCACACCGGTAGCTCTGCTTACATTCGGTGAACTGGTACGCTTTACTCCATCTCCCTGACTGGACAAAAAACACTCTTGTTTAAGGAGAAGTTGAAATCCTGGCCTCATGACTGGAAGCTTCAGGTGTTTAGGCACAAAGCAGGGGCTTGCACTGCCGAAATATAGCTCTGCCTGCTGGCAGAACTGTTTGATTGCTCCATCCTTCTCCTTGCCAGGGAAGACTTGCTTCTGACTGTCTCCTTCCCAACCCTTTCTGCAGCCTGGGTTGAAAATCCCCATGCAACAGTGCCCGTCAGTCCCGCAGGAGTCCTGCCGTGTGTCCCACGAGGCACACGTCAGTTATCAGCACCTTGGCAGACATAAAGAAGGCAGACAAAGAGAGAAGTCCTCTAGGGAAGAGATATTCAGCCTAACGTTTATATTATTGATTCAGTCCTAGTTCAACTCCAATGTGTAGGGAGAAAAAAAAAGAAAATAAAGGCTTTCCTCAGAGCCAGACTTTTAGAAAAGCCCAGCAGGTTACTGAGTGCTGGCCCTGTTTGAAAATCTGGCTTCAGTCGTGGCTACTGAGCCCTTACAAGTTTCTTCTTAGGAGAAGAGACTTGACGGGACTCTGGCATGGTGGGAGGCTGACAAGTCCTCATGAAAGACATTTGTAGTGTGTGGGGCCTGGGAAGCAAAATGAAGAGACAGCCAAGAGCCCTGAGGAACCGGAGGGGAAGAAGCTGTACGTGGTCTCTCTATTTGCAGAGAAGAATCCAGGTCTGCATGGCTTCACCTCCCTCCCCCAACTCCCTTCTGGAGATGTTTCCTGCGCAGACAGTTTGTATAAACATTTCCTGGGAAGGCTGCACAGCCAAAGTTGCATTTTTAAATTTCTTTCTTTTTTTTAAAACCACACTTTGCAAAGTTGAAGGGTGTGTGTGGGAGAACACAGGAGTATAATACGGAGGAAACTTTATCTGCACAGACAAAGTGTAAGCAAGTTGCCAGCCAACTCTAGCAGACTCCACATCAAATCATACAATCTTTTAAAACATGCAGTGGCAAAAGCATCATGCTGCCTGTCTGGAGCCGGCCTCACTGGAGCTTCCCAGGGCTCTGCTCCCTCAGCTCCATCACGCCCTGCTTTCCCCAGCGTGTGAAGCAAAACCCAGAGCAAGGAAAAGCAGGTGCCTCCGGCAACCATGTGGCCCTGGGTGCTGTGACAGTGCCGCTGCTCTCATTGCCCTGTGCTTCCACATCTCTCCCCTCTCAGTCCACCTGCTCGCTCTTGCCTTTTCCATGATGCTAGGAGGGTTTTGGAAGGGTCTGTTTTAGATGACTGTGGGTAGCAGTTTTTGTAGAGGGGCTCTGTTTCCTGGCTGAGGGCTCTGAGCACTCCCATATCTACATCTGCGCTGGACATTACAATTCTCTGCCTTGGGAAGAGGTAGCGCGTGGTCGTTTTCCCTCTTAGGCTACGGGAGGCTAGGCAATAACCTCCAGTGTGGACAGACTCATTTTGCCAGGGGTGCACTGCCTGTGGCGAAGCCCTTGGAAGGGCTCCCTTCGTTGGGTGATTTTAGGGTACATGTACAGCTCTGAGGAACGAGGAATCCCTGCTCCTGCCCTGCAGGAGGGGGAGGCACTGGGACACTATCACCAGCGACATCTAATTGCTGTAAATAATGGCAGCTGCAAGTAGAGAAATCAGACAAACAGCTTTGGCTCTGCCCTGTTTCTCTTGGCTCCACAGATGAACAAAACTAGGGTGATGTCTGACGAATCTAGTGCCAAGGCAAGGCAGGCAGGTTTGTAAAAGAAAATGACCCCTCTTGACCATCCAGTCTCCCATATGCATTCTGCTTTACAAGTATGGTGGAAGAGCTTCAGAGGATTTGAAGTCCATGAGGACCCCACATAAGAACTGATGCCAGGTCAGCCCAAAGGATGAAGCTGAGGTCTGCCAGCTAATTATTTCGTTAGTTATTTTAAACAACTGACTCAGCCAAGGATGATCCCACCCAATTGTGGCACCTGTAATTGGTAGGATGCACAGAACAACATGAATATCCGCAGATAAGATCCAGGGATGGCACTCACGTTGCTCTCTCTGATCGAGCCTCTCGAGCGAAGTAAAAATACAGAGCAGCAGCCGAGGTTGAGATGCCCACAGGTAAATCAAACAGAGAGTAACAACATTAGCAGATGAACACGTCCTAAGAACACCCAGGAACCACCGTGGACAGGAACTGCCCTGTCCTGAGCTACGCTTAGCGTCCATCTCCCCAGAAATCACAGCGTGCTGAGTGTCCTCAGCCCCACATGGGCTGTAGCCCAGTGGCTGTAACCCTTCCTTCCCATCCCGGAGCAAGCAAGTGCCCAGTGAGTCTCATTCTTCCAACTCTGGCAAGCCTCGGCACCAGGAACGTGGCACAGCCTCCGGAGTTGCCACCCTCAAAACCCAAAGTACAAAACGTGTTTCAGAATAAAGGCAGCTCAAGTGGTGTCAGCTCTGCCTGTGTTTGTTTCTATGGAAAATTGTTACTTTAATGTGAGTCATGGGAGTAATTAAGGGATAAATAGCAGCACTGCAGTTCGTCAACATGCTGGTGCCATTGCAAAAGCAAAGGGAAGTGTACACATTCCTACGGAGACACAAACCCAGCCAGGGTGTTGGCAAAATAACTGTTCCCATCCTTTGGGCTTTGGCAGTCCCCTCTGGTCTTAGTCATGCTGGTGTCAATGTGGAATAGCCCTGCTGACGTGATTTACCGGAGAATCAGTGAGGTTGGGTCAATTTAAGTCAGGACGCACAAGACAGAGGGACCAGTGCAGGAACCCAACATCATAAAATGCTGCAAGCTCAGATGGCTGTTGTTTGTTAAACGACAGCAAATAAAAACATATTGCACCTTTGCTGATTTTGTTTTTTCCTTTAGGATGTGCTGAACTTTTTGAAGAGCTTGCAGATGTTCCCTGTAAAAGCACTGAGCTGAATGGCAATTTACAGTAATGAATTTTTACCCCTGCATGATCACAGAATCATAGTTTGGAAAAGATCTCTAAGAACACCAAGTCCAAACACCAACCCAACACCACCATGCCTACTAAACCATATCCTGAAGTGCCACGTCTTTAAGGTTGGAAAAGACCTCTAAGGTCGTCAAGTCCAACCACCAACCCAACACCACCATGCCTGTTAAATCATGTCCTGAAGTGCCCCATCTACATGTTTTTTGAACAACTAAATCACCCTTTAGAATCCTGATCACCAAGGCTGTGCTAGAGCAGGGAGGGACAACACAGGAGCAGGGAGTTGAGCTGTGCTTGAGCATCAGGTCTGCAGCCTGAGAGCTGAATCTGATGCAGAAGGCAAGAGCAAGAGGAGGAAGAGGGACTTGCTCATTGGACCACTGATACTTTTGAGACAGGCTTTTATGCCTGAACCACTCTGCCGTGCCCTAACATGATGTTTCTCTGAAGGCAAAGAAAATGACAAAGCAAGGCAGCAAGCAGAGGCTGGAGATGAGCAGGGAGGTAGACAGCGATGGCAGTACTGTGTTGCTGCAGAACAGGCTAGCGTGGATGGAGTTCAGGGGTAGAATGGCTCCTGCTGGCCCTTGCTTGGTGGAAGAGGGAGTGTCTCTCCTAGCCATTTGGCTAAAATAGCAACTTTCCATGCTGGCCCAAAGGCTTTGGCAAGTGGGTCCATGTGTTCCAAATTAGATCTCCTGTCAATTAACCAACGGTTTGGAAAACAGTTATTGGAGCCCCTTGGTGTTTCTGGACCCATCTCCCTGGCACAAAGGAGCACCACTTGGGCATGGCCATTTAACATGGCTCCAGGGCTCCAGATTGCTGGTGCTCAGCAGCCTGTACTGCCCTGCAAGAGAGGCTCACAGCCTCCATTCCTTCCACCCAGCAAGACACGGCCCCACCAGCTTCTCAGGGCTGCTGGGAGTGCACTGGCAGCCGCCTCGGAGGGGAATCTGAGGAAAGGCTTGAAGAGCAGCGTGTGCCAGGAGGGCTTTGCATTTGCACCTGTACATGTGGAAAGACAGTTTCTCAGCTGAAATTCATACTGTGGCCCCTTCTTTTATATTCCTTTCTCCTTAGTCTTTGCAGATGATTTCAAGCAACGCAGTTTTCCACTTTCTAATAAGCAATTTAAATGCTAAAGGGCAGCTCCTCTGCCGAAAGCAACTGAAGCCAAGGGAGCTGTGAGAGTTTATGCCAGCTGAAGCTTTGCCTTTAAGTAAATGTTTTAAACTTTCCACTAAGGAGACTAAAATAAGCCATAGCATGAAACATTAAGAGCAAAGAATGAAATCTGGAGACCAGAGGGATTTGGGAAATGAAACGAGATCCATCTTGCTGGCACATTTTTTCCCCCTGTCTATTTTTGGAATTTAAAAAATTCCCCCAGATTTGTCTTTTACAGACCCGCCTTTTGTTCAGCGACCAGCATTGAGCAGCCTCTCGCTTCACACAGGGCAGGTGAGCTTTGGCAAGCCAACGTGCAAATATAGAGCTGGAAACTATTAATATCTTTTACTGCTGGAGTACAGCAGGGCTTGGCGCAGGTGCTATTTGTTTTCTTTAACAGGCTTTTCAGCTATGCAACTTGCAAACAAATACTAGATGAACCAGAAGATTTCTAGTTAGTGAGCAAGTTGTGATCAACCCGACCCTTCTACAGAATGCCGCAATGCCTCCATGACCGAGTAGGTTTTACTTGGGGAATTACAGCACGGGTTTGAGCGTGTGGCTGCACTGGGTGTGTTTATACGGCCGAGTCGGAGGCAGTCTGGTTCTGCTCATCGTACTCTAGACAGACTCAGGAAACCTGGGCTCTTACTCCTGGCTGTGGTATTAACTTTTGAAGGGACCTCAGCATGTCACTTAAAGCCCAATTCTCCAGTTGGCTTGCAACCTACATTTTCCACTGACTTTAAATGGAGCAGGGGATCTTTGTTGCCTATGAAAATTGAGCCTCCAAACACTTCAGTTCTCCCCATGTTTAAAACAAGCAGAGAGGTAATACCTATGTACCCTGTCAAGATACCGGGAGATTAAGCAAATATTTTGAAGGCCTGCAAGATCTTATGAGGCAGGTATGGGGCTGTTTAGTATGTCTAGGATATATTTTTCTCCCTCCTTTCATTTTTTTCACGAATGGGAGAACTCGGGCAGAGCGAGCGACTAAGACACATGCCCTTTTTTGGTTTGGTTTCAGCCAAGCTGATTTGCTTTGTGAAAACTAAACTAAGAGCGCCTGCACTACCCCTTGCGGAGACTCTGTGGGGCGACTCTGAACCGAAGACAAAGAACCCATCTAATGGTGCCCTAAGATTTGGTCCAAATACCACCACAGAAGGGAGAGCTGAAGAAGCAAATCATTTTGAGAATGCTTTGTCCAGCTGCATAGCCTGCAACTCCAAATGGGACGTCATGAAGTTGATAAAGGTTCAGAAAGGATGTGCCCTGTAGCGGGAGCTCAGTTTGGGGTAGCTCATTTTAAGGAAGATAATAGACTAACTGGAGTGTGTGCAAAGAGAATAAAATGAATGATAAAGAGGTTTTGAAAACATGACCTATAAGGAAAGGTGGAAGGAAGTGAATTTGTTTAGTCTATAAGCGAGAAGAATGAGGGGAACATGATAACGATTTTCCGATCTTTGCAAAAGGGATAGCAACTGTTCTCCAGAGCCTTGGGAAGGGCAAGGAGAAATCAGCTAAATTTACAGCAACGAATTTTCAGACAGGACTGTAGGAAAAGCCAAGTAAATAGAAAACCCTGGGATGGCCTACCTCAGGAAATGGGAAATGTCCATGATGGGAAGATTTTAAGAAGAGACTGTAGCAATTCAGACACAAAATTAGGCACTTTACAGATCAAACAACGGTGTTTGCAGATGCAAAGATACTACACTGCACGAAGTGTGGGCAGATGGTTGCTTACACAAAACTGTTTTGAAAGTCACCCATGTATGAAAGCATTGAATATCAGTTGATTAATTCAAAATTAAATAAATATAACTGGTGTGGGGGTAACAAACAGCATTCCTGTCTCCAAAATTGCTTTCAGACCTCATCTCTAAAGGCTAACACATTCCTTAAAAATCACTAATGATGAAGGAAATTACAAAGAAATGTGACCTTGGTACTGACCTCAACAGTAGAGTGTTACAGCACCTGGAAAGCTTTCAAAGCTGGCAGATCACAGTATAAATAATCTAATATATTGTCTGACTTGGGTAACAGCCTTGAGAGGATGCACCTTTTTTTTTTATCTCTCTCTATTCTCCCTCTCACCTTCTGTGCCTGAAGAGTAAGAACAGCAACTCTATACACATTTTTACACTCCTAATCACTGGCTCAAGTCACTGTTCTCCCAGCCCTGCCTCCTTGCCACACGGGAAATTGATCCTGCTGCACTGCATGCTGGAGAAGGTTCAAGTGTGTCACCTCACGTCCCCAGCCGCTCCTCTGCACGTCCTCCACCCGGGCTGAATGCAGAAACGCTAGAGTGGCAGAAATGCGGCACACAGTTGGCGCATGGCCAGCGAGCGTGTCTGCAGACACATGGATGATGCCCGCAGTGGAGGTTATCCACTCGTCAGCCCATGCAGAAATCTACAGGCATCTCCCAACAAACACCCCAGTCCTAACTCCTCCTTTTGCAACACCTGATCTCTTACTAAATGCAAGACACCTTTGCCCAAAGAGCTGAGCCTTGAATCTTGCGGGTGCTGTTGGCACAGTTCTGAAATGAGAAGAGGATTTGCTGGAAGTTCTGTTCTTCTCTGACCCTGCCCAAAGGGAAGTTCCAGTCTCCTGATGGGAAGAGGCAGCAGCATCTGCAGAAGACTGCAGGTTGCTGATAATCTTTGTGTGAAAACCCACACCAAGTTGTATTATTCCTCCCTTACTAATTCTCCAGAATTTCCTCCTCCGGGGTTGTTTTCTGAACAGCACCTGAGGAAATTCTGCTAGAGAATAGTTCTAGCAGAAATTCTGCTAGAGCACAGGCCAAAGAATGAGTCAAAACCACCTACACATTTTAAGGAATTAAGTAGTCTGAAAAGATTGGATGCTCTTAAGATGAGAGCCGGTCGTGTGACACTGCTGCATAGCAAACCTTTTGATATCTCTAGATAAGGATAATGACTGTCATTTCAATCTTGTAGACACAGCCTTGCTCTCTTCCCAAAGCAAGGGCAAGGTCTGCGCACAGCCAGCTTCTCTGGGAGAGCAGAGATCTGCTCCACACCGACATGAATTAGGGTATTCCCACAATGAGGGTCACAGCTGCGTGACAGCAACACAGCACCGTAGGACTGGGGGAACTCCGTACAAGCACCACCCTGCTTAATTCACCGGAGGTTGCCTGGCTGTTCTTGTCTGCTTGCTGGGAGGGCTCTTGTGTCTGGGTCTCGCTGCAGGGATGCCCTGTGTCAGTTCCTCTTCCATTTTTCACTTTTTTTTTTTTCGCCTAGGAAACCTCTTGTTAGACAGGACTGAACGTCCTTGAAAGCAGCAGTTATAACAAACAACCAGGGGCAGATCTCAGGCAAACGCTGCACGAGTCAGAGGTCACAGCTGGAAGTGGTTTTAGGGGAAATTCAAAATTACTGTCAAAAGCAGTTCTCTCTCATTTTAACTGTAATTGGTTAATCTCATTTTATTTGCCTTGCGGCTATGGCTGTGAAGCTTAGGAAACTCTCGGGGCCCCTGCTCTGCTCTTGGTTACCCAGAGAGCAATTCTGAAGACTTCAGCAAAGTTGCTTTGGATTTATCCCTTGTGCCACCGAGACCAGAGGCCATTGCCTGGAGAAGCCCTCAGCAAGGGAGGGAACGAATGTGGCAGATGGCTGTTCCCGTGACAGAAATGAAGGCAGACAAACGGTATTCACTGATTTAACCTTCCTTATGCTGAGAGTTGCCGCTGGCCAGTGCAGAGAGCTAAGGGACAGGATAGTTTTGTGCATCTCTCCATTCATCCTTCGTGCACCTGGAGGAGGGGAGGGACGGCGAGCTACAGCTGGTACAGCTGTTCTGAGAAGGGGTGAGGATTGTGCCAGGATAGCATCAGCTGAGGATACACCCCATTGTATCTGGGAAACAGCAGTCTGCTCCTGTAAACGTGCAATGCACCGTGCACAGAGCTGCTAGCAGATTCTCCACTAACAGGTTAAACCTCTCGCTGCGGTACACCAGCAACACGAGGGCAGTGTTCGTCCAGTGGTATCTCATCGAATCACAGAGTGCACAGTCAACAAAACACTCCGGATTAGCACCACAAGACCCTGCTGCAAAGCCGGGCGACACGTCAACAGTCTGTGCTGAGCCTGGTGAAAGTTTGGCGAAGACCTGATGGAACACGCCAAGCAGCTTGTCCGTGGCCCCTGTCTCCCCACCCTCTCCTCAGCACATGTGTGCAGTTGCATGGAATTTGCCGCTTTGACTTGCAGGCAAGTCAAAAAGCTGTCGAACAGCGATCACATCTAACACCACTCATCATCACCATCAATTGTTCTCCAAATGAAACAGGCCATGTCGCCAAGCAAAATGCTTGGGAAGATATTTTTCCACTGGACACGCATCCAAAATAAATACAGGAAAAATCTCCTTCTCCAAGCACTTCTGATTACTTTTCGTTTGAATCATTAGTAAACCCGAGATACGCACACAATAGCACAAGGCTGATGAAAACCCACTTCAACATAGTGCCCCAGTTTTTTTTCAGAGATTAATTGTCTTTGTTACTCTCAGCCTATGAGAAAAACATCCTTCCAGCCTATCCAAAGCCAGGACGATGCGCACATCTTCACCCCTGCATCCCTTGCTAGATGGATGCTTTTTGCAGCTGGTCATTTCAGCCTTGAAGAATGCTCTGATGGGAGCTTCCCATGGTTTGTATAATCCCGCATTTACTGTTAAGTCTCTGTCTGCCCTACCATGCCAGTTCTGATGAGACCCTGTTGCTGCAGCTTCGGGATTTTGCTTCAAGGTAACACTACGCTCCACCCTTGTGACTAAATCCTGTCCCATACAGAGACCCAAGTTTGCTGTCTTGGTGTACAACGAGTAGACTAGGGGCTGGGAAGGAGCCTCATATCTCTGAGGACTGAGAATAATCCCACATCTCCGTGGCTGACTACCCAGGACTGTAAAGAATTGAGAGCTGCAACCAGGGCAGAAGCACAGGGAGACGAGAGCTCAGACCAACAGCCATGGCTTTCCCTCACTGACCGACCCTGGGAGCTGCTGCTCTTAGCACCCGTCCCCTCACTGTGTTCCTTAGTGTGGCTTCAGGAAGGGTCTTCCAGGCTCATGGAGTAAGATGTGCTCTGCAAGGCCGGAGCTTAGTTTTGCCAAGATTTGAATCCAAACCACACACAGCCTGTTAGCTTCAGTGGGTTCCACCCAAATGGCCCAGATTCACTCAAACCTCAAGCCAAGACCCGGCCCAGGCTCTACAAACAAGAGCTTCTCTCTTCTTCTCTTTGCCCAAATCCCTGCCTGCAGCGGATGTCTTGGAGAACCTGGCTTGCAGTTTGAGACCATAATGAAACTTACGAAACGTTCACTCAACTCCAGTAACCCAGAGATGGCAAAGGCAAATTACAGGCCTCTAGTTCCTGGCTTTTGTGTGCTGGCATTGCCTTTAAATTTGCTAAACACTGCGGACAAGAAACGTTCTGGTTTGCAAGAAAGCAGGCTTCCAGCTAATTGCTTTTACTTGGTGGATTTTCTAATAAAACAGTACCCATCTCTGCACTTGTCCCCATTTCAGCATGACAAGACAAATCACAAGAACTGGATGCCCTGAGCTATGGTGCAAGCAGGTGGGACTCTGAGGAATTCACCAGGCTCCCTCCCAGACCCAGCATATCAGACACCAGGCAGGTTACTTCTCTCTATGCCCAGGACCCCTTCTGGAGGTGGCTGCATGTAAATGGAAGCCAGTTCTTTCAGTTTACCCTGACCTGGGTGTGCTTTTTGCAGTTAGGGTGGGAGTGTTTAGGTGCAAAACATGCCAGAAGCTGAAGCTAGGATTGTACCACTGCTTAGAGAATCAGTATTTCCAGCATCTCCAGTCTTAATTCTTAATATCATCCACTTTCCCCTGCCTTGGATTGCTTCCTTTACAGGAACACTCAGCTGATTTCTAACAAGCCCTCTGCGTAGCAGTGAAAGCAGCCCACGGCTCGGGGCTCTCCCTCAGCTCACTGCTGTGCTCGTCACTGCGATGCTCCCTGCAAGTGGCTTGCAGCTGGTGGCCTGGCAGACACGTGTGCTGCGGTGTCACGGCCCCAGCCGCGCCGGGGATGATCCAAAGCAGAGCCCTGCGCCGAAGCGGCTGTGCCGTCCTCAGCTGCTCTGTATGTGCTGGAAGCACCCGGAGCAAACAGGGCTCCGTCGCCTGCGAAGGAAGAGTCTCAATCATTGCCTGAAGACAAACCCTTTCTTCTGGCCATCTGGATGCCTGGCCTGATGAGCAGGCCCTCAGCAACAAGAAGCCTGGCAGAGCTCTGCTTCACGCAGCAAGTCTGGCTCAGGAGTATGCCAAGTCTGTGCCCTTGCTCACCCTGACCAGCAAAAGCTTTGGAGATCTCTGCCCTCACTCACTCCTTTTTTTCTCCTGTGGCTATATAATGTAAACTCTTCTCCCCAGACGAAGGTCCCCCTGTATGGTGGCCTCTGAGCCACCAGTGACATCCATCTCTGATTTTCCTCAACCACACCAGCAAGTTGGTGCTGCTCCCAGTGCTGCTGGTGGCTGCAGGCTTTCAGGGCTGTACCTGGCACGGCTCTGCCAGCCCGTAGCACAAGCCAGTGCTCCCAGCCAGGCGATGCTGCGGAAGCCCCATGGCCAGCCTTGCGCTGCCCTGGGGGAGCAGTCCCTTGGGGTCTGTGGTACAAGGGACCTGGCGGAGAACTGAGCAGCTTTCAGAGAAAGGCCACCCCTCAGCAAACCTCCCAGCCCCAAGACTTTCTTCCATGCAAATACCCGACATTCAGTAGCATAGCCTGAATTTTGGGCAAGGCTGTTTTTTTTCCCCGTCTCTTCTTGCTCCATAGCTCACTGCTGACATTTTAAGAGCAGTGATCCTGATCTCGCACGATAAGCTAAATCCAAACCTCCTGAGGCTGCAGCCCAGAGAGCAAACAGCTCTGTCTTTCACCACTTGGAAACTGGGGCTCTGAAAGCAGCCTTCTGGGTGCACTAGAGCTGCGCTGAACTATGCAAGAACTACAGCACAACCCAGAGTCTTCCCATAACAAGCAGCCACCAGCCGGAATGAACACATTGTTCAGACTGCTGTCTCACAAGCAGGGCTTACAGTGATGGATTATGTTTCTGTAAAAAGCTGAGGGAGGAGGTAGCAACCGTGACAGTGGCTGTGGTTGGTAGGAACTGGTTGTAGCTGCAAAGCAGGAGATGGAGGGAGGAGGGGAGCTGCATTGTACTGCTTAGTTAGGGCTGACACCGCTACAGACCAGACTTTGGAAGAAATGCGACTTTGTGTTTTCTCCCCCTTCCCACCCTCAACCCACCGCATTTCTCACAGAACAAAAATCCTGTCTTTTGCCCAGCTCTACTGCTGGAGGACTAATCCTTTGGCTGTGGTGGGGGATTAAGTCTCGGGCCCTGAGAAAGCTCTTCCAAGGCACAGTGAAAATTTTGTTTGTCGGGGTCTAACCCATGTGCAGCTCACAGCTGCCATGGCTGCGAAATTCTGCTTTTCCTTTTCTTTTTTTAAGCAGCCCATCTGAAGCAAGGAAAACAGGGCTGTTCCAAGACACTATTCTTAATGGTCTGAAAATAAACCCGATATTTTTCTTGGCTTGTAGAAGAAAACGGTTACCTTGATTGAAACTTGGTTCTAACACACATTTCAGACAGTAATGAAGACTGCAGATATGAGACTTGTATAAGCTCTGTTACACAAACCTTCACAGAAGGTTTTTTTTTGTTCTTCTCTCCCTTCTCTACCCAAAACTCTGCCTGGTGTAGCTAGGGACCTCCAATAGCTTGTTGGGAAAGGGAGCTTTGTCTCAGGTGCTAATGTTGTGAACTACATTTTGTTCTTTGCCACACTGACAAAAGGTTAATGAAGGAGAGCTGGCATTTCATCAAGGCCAGCACTGAAAATCAGGGACAGAACTGCCACTAAAAATAACCAGAGGCATGTGCTTCTATCCCTGACACACCGGTCTTGAAATATCTCCCTCTTGGGCTGTACAGCTTCCAAGGAATAGAAGGAAATTGCAATTGTTACACTGGCCAGAGAATGGATTTAATTTGTACTGTTTTATCCTCCCTGTTGGAAACTATCCTCTCTTTTCTTCCACACCAGCTAAAAAGAAAAGAAAAAAATCCAACAAACCAACACACTTCTCTACAAAGCCTTCCATGCAGTTGGATCACAGCCCACCACAAAGCATGCATGCTTCCACCATCAAAGGTATGGATTGCTTGCCATCTGCAGGGTTTCTTGCAACACATCCATGTAGGTCATTCTACATGCAAATCTACAGCAGTTTAATTAAAGTTCGTTTGAAAGCCACTGGTTGGTTAGTTTAACTGGCATACAAAGCTGATGCTAGGGGTGTAGGTATATATTTGCTTCAGAAATGGCTGTTTATTGGGATGAGAAAGAGCTGGTTAAAGGGGTTGAGTGCATGCTCTCTGGCCATGCCAGGCCAAAGCCAGATGATTACAGTTAAACAGTCTGCAAGAGGGGAATTAAACGGACTTTTTGGATACAGAGGAGGAAAGAAGCTGCAGTAAAAGTAACTCATTAAAGTGCCTAGCAGCAGTTGTCCAAGCAGAGGCTCAGGAGCCCTGGCTGGTTTAGATTAGTTCAGCAGGCATCAGCTGCTTACTAACGCTATCACATTGCGTAAGCTAAGTGAAGGAGCTGGGCAAGCTACAAGCATGTACACAATGGTGATGTTGCTTCAGCTGAAGAGCAATTACTTGTTGAGCAACAACAGTTGATTCAGTTGCATTTGATCACATGTCTGTGCAAGAGAAGTTTGCATTCACCTAAGTCACCTGTTTTCCTTAAGTAGGTACAACTCTGGGCTATGCAGGTGGAACCAGCCTTTGGAAAGACAGGTTGCTGGCCTGGATAGATGACAAAGAGCTGAAGCTTTACCAGGGCTGAGAAACAATAGACTTTTTTTCTTTTTAAAAGAGGAATTTTGTACTCTTGTGACATCACAGTGGGAATATATTGGGCCCTGTTAAGACTGGAAAGATGATTGCAGTGACTTGAGTTACAGAGGCTTAATGAATTACTGCTCGTCAGCTGAGCTGTGGTAACTGACTCTGCCTGTTGGACACACAAAGTACAATGCGCTAGCTCAAGGCTAATTTCAAGCACAGAGAGGCATAATGTGGTTACCCAGAGCAGAAGCTGGCCTGAATCCCTAGGCTAAAACCCCTTTGCTTTTGGAAAAGTACCTAGTCATGTTAATTGGCTCTGGCAGGGTGGCTTTGACAGCTTCTCTGGCTCCAGAGCACAGTGACCCCCAAGCTCACAGGAGGACCTAACTTAGAGACGTGTGGTCCTGTTCCAGCCAAGCTCTGAACCCTTATCAACAGCACAGTCCCTAGATCTGCACCAGAAGCGGTTTATTACTGACTCAGGAGGGAAGAATCATAAGAATGCAGTGAATCGTTAACAGCACAAACCTGGGAGGTCTACTAGAGGTCAGCGAGGAGGACAGCAGCTCTGTAGCGAGGCCATGGCAAAGCACTGGAGCTGCTCTGCTCCAATGCTCCAGCCCCGAGGTGATCTGACTGGCAGCAGATTAAAGAAGGCTGGCGAGGCACGGTGAATCACTCCTGTTGGGAGCCGTTCCCTCTTTCAGCAGGGACTGTATCCAAGAGCTGAAGTGACTCACGATCGCTGCATTGCTGATGGTGGGAGACTACAGAGGATGGCACAGCCCTAATCAATGCCTGTCATGGGGCCTGGCCACATCAGGTCCGATAGGACCCCCAGGGCAGAAGAACTGCCAGCAGCCGTGTTCTTGCTGGGGCTGCCGTTGCCAATGTCCTTGGCTCGTTACTTAAACAGTTTTTCTGGCTATCTCTTCTGCCTCCTAAATCTTTATTTTCTCTTCCCGAACAGAAGCTTCAAGAAAACCTGCCTCTCCAGCTGCCTTCAGCCCTTCCCTGTCAACAGAGAGTGTTGAAAGAGGGAGGATGTTGAGAGAAGGCAGCAGAGAGCAGGAGTGAAAGTGAAGCCAGGGAGGGAGAGCAGGACTTACAGCGGAGGAAGCAATCTGGCAGGGGGGCAGGTTGCTATGCTGGGGTCTGCAGCACTGTTGCTCAGCGCTGAAATCAGGCAGCAATGCAGAAAGGAGCGAGAGGATGGGTGGGAAGAGAGAGCAGAGCAGAAGTCCGGCAGCAGGGATGAGCACTGAGATGGCTGTGCCTACAAGGCAATTAAGCCTGACCAGGCAATCAAGCCTGATTAAGCCGTGCCCAGACCTTCCCCTCCTCCTAGTGCCACACACACAGGCTGTGACTTACAGCTCAGAGGACCACCACGAGTGGATGCAAGAACAGATGGGGGCTCCGCTATTTGTGATCTCTCCTGTGGGGCTCCTGGCTTGACACGGCCTGCAAATTGCTCAGAAATCCTGGGCACCTTTGTAATGGTCTGGACAAAACTTCCAGCAAGGAAAAAAGGCCCAGGAAAACCTGGTTGCATGGTAGCTCCACACAAAGAACAGTTAATCCTGGGCTTTGCTACCTGTTACAGCACATTACGCTCCCCTGAGGCTGACCCCCAGCGTGGAGCAGAGCCACCTTCCCCAGCAGCAGGACTGCAGTCGACACATCTGGGTTTCTATTCAAGAGGGCTCCTACCAAGACATCAGACAAACGGGGAGCTCTGGGAGGTGGGGCGGAGAGTAGGCAACCGTCAAACCCTTTTATAGCAGGTCCCACAGGAATTTGTTTTCCTTCTATTTTTAAGTTGAAAAGATTGAGTTACACTGCAGGAAATAGCTCTTCTCCTCCTCCCTCCCACCCGCCTTTCTTTTTTCTGCAGCACATCGGAAGAGCAGTCTGCTGTCTGCCTCAGGTTTCCAAGAATCAGGCAGTCAAATTGGAACCAAAGCGCTTGTTATCTGCAGAGAGGCTGCAGAAGAGGTACTCCTGTCCGCAAGTGCTCAGAACTTTCGGGTGTATATGTTGGTGAGATACACCCTTCCCCATCCCTTTTGATTAGGTTAAGATTGTAATTGGGGTCTCAAAAGAGGTTTCTGTGAAGCCCCTAGAGACAGGATATTCATATCCATGGAAGATGCCCTGCCTAGTAGAGCAATGTCACAGAAAGATCTCAGGGAAGGAGCTGCCCTCAAGGAATTTCTTCTGCATTATATCAATTGCAGAGCTGGGTATTCCTAACAGCATTCAAATACAGGCCTAACTTTGCGTTCCTGTTAGGACCAAATACACTCAAATACACCCAATTGGTGCAATGCTCTTAAAAACTCCACATGCCTGGGCCATGCTAACATAGTGACACAGATTCCTGCACATTGATAAATCCACACCTTGCTGCAGACAAAAAATGGACAGTCAGCAGCCATGCACTTAAGATGCACTTAAGCCATCAGACTCAAACCTGCAGTTCAGTTCCTAGTCTATCACCTATGATTTAGAACAAGGGTCTGGCTAATGAACAACAGCCTGTTAGACACTTAGCTACAATGCGCTACCTTTTGATCCTCAGAATTCACAGCCCAGTGATTTCTCCCTCCCTCCCTTTCCCATTCTGCTGATACTGATCAGTTTTGCTCACCAGACACGCACTTGTCCTTCCTGCACTGGGCTCGAGGCAAGGCACAACTCATTTCTCCCATTTCCCTTGCAATGACAGTAGAGACAATGCCTCTTTTGTAGGTGCTTCTACATGCCTGGTGGAAAACCTATTGGAGACTAGCACAGTTATATCAATAATCTCCTGTTTATTATTCCTCCTGGCACGGGATTTGCCATTACCTCTCTAGGACAGGCAATGTTTTCCATCCATCTTTTCTCAGCCAGGTGTTTGCTCATTTGCAGCAGGGGGCTTCAAAAGAGACAAAGCTACAATTGATGGGAAACAGAAGGCCAGGCTGCTGCCAAAACGGGTTTTCCTCAGGGATAGTCATAATCTTAGAAATGGTTATCACAATGTCTTTCAACAGTGGTTCCACATACCTGTTAAAAGCGCCTTGCCTTTGCTGTCACTGGATCTTTTTGATGACCTTTGTTAGGCACCTGTTAGTCAAACACTTTTCAGGTTCACATCCCTCCAATGCAACCAGTCTTGGGTAAATAACTCCTTCCCACCCCACTGCAGCCAAAGCCCTGGCTCTTCTGGAGCGTGCAGGAGGGCTGGCACTGGACTAGGACAACCATCTCAAATCTCCGGGCCTGATACTGTGTTTCTGGCCTACAGGGTGATGTTAGCGTGGTTTCAAGTAGATTTAAGCATGGAGTTAAAGTGCAGTAGCTCTTTCTTAGCAGCTCTGTGCACAATGAGTTCCTTGTCTAGTAAGGGTGCCCAAAGGCAGGGAGACCTACTTGGAATGACTTCACACAGATCAAAGCACATCTGTGCTCAGATGTGTCCATCAGCAGGTGGTAGTGCTGTCGAGTATACGGACTGACGCAAGTGCCTATTGATTAACCCACAACACAGAACTGCCAGGCAAAGTCCATCAGAGAGTCATCCACCAAGACCTGTTTCAAGAAAATTTAAGCAGATATCTGCTCTCCTTACTTCTATTAGAAGAGCACAGAATAACTAAGTACACGCATTTCCTAGGCATCACAGATTTAAGGATTAAGTTAGGTAAATTTATTGTAACTGACCTCAGATAACTTTCTGCACATCTGCACTGTGTGATTAGAAAGACTGAATACCTGAGCACATACACGATTCAAAGTCTAAATTCACTTTGCCTGTGTCTGTATCCTTTGCATGTTGGCTTACCCTAGATGGGTCCTACATTTCAGTCAGTGTAAGGAATCACATGCCTTTAGTTTCCAGGGGCCTTTATTTTCTTATCTCCAGTGCCACTGCCTTCTGGCTCTGAGAGTTAGTTAGTGAGGATGGACCCAGAGTTAACATTTAAGCGAACTATGAAAGGGCAAAGCAAATCTAACCAAGTTCTTCGTTTTCGCTCTGGTGTAGAGCTTCATAAACAACCTCTCCTTTCATTTTACACACTGTTCTGGCAGACACAGCCACCTCCCTAGAGCTGGGTATGTTTCACGGACATAAAACTTGAATGGGGCTGAAACTTTCACTTTTCACGAAGTCAAATCTCACAATGAGAGTTGCAGCAGTAATGTTGCCGATGTGGCCAGCCTTCTGCAGAATACTTTGGTCTAGAAGACTTCCTGGGACTGTCTGCTACTATGAGAGCTGCAGTACTTCCCCTTTTCAGTTACAGGAGGGCAAGTGGGATGCTTTGCTGTAAAGCTTATATGGTGGAAACTTGGAGTCCTGAAAACTGAGCAAGACACACAGGACAAACTCAGGAGATCAGATTTGAGTTTGCAAAACAAACCCAGCTGGTAGAGGGAAGATGTGGATTAGAGCAGACACAGAGTGAGAGTACAGCTGGGGAACAGACCACAGCTATCTTGGAGGAAGAGAGAACTTTTCCAGCCCTCCCTTCCCACACTTTCACTGCAAAGCCTCACAGATTTTGGACCAGCACTGCCCTTCCTCCTTCTCCATCACTCCTGTGTGGACTGGCTGTCTGGGACATTAGCTCAGCTCTGTTCAGGTCCCACTAGGTTCTCTCTGCCCTCAGCTGCCAGGCTTTGGGAACAGATATCTCTGATGAAGGAGATGAACCCACCACATTGCGGTTATTTCAGTTCCTTCCCTTTGGTCCACCTTCAGGAGCCAGTGGTGGCTCCTGGAAACAGATCACACAACCTGGCTGAGGTCCTCACCGGGGAAAGACCAAAATCATTGCTGTTCTGACAGTACAAGTCCTGGACTCTTATTAGTAGAACGATATTGCTGCCTCAATCACAGGGATTCACTCTGCTAATCCCACACACAATCAAGAGCTGCTTGGCAAGATTCACATCCCATGAGCACAGGGACAGTACCTTCCCCACTCCCTGTGCCCTCCAAAAAAGCTGGAAAGGAGCTGCAGTCAAGCCCTTCATATTTGACTTGGGTCACTCTTTTCTCTGCCTTCCAAAGGAATGGGCACAGAGCCTGGGCTGCTGGTATAGCCCAGCCAGCCAGGGGCTACCCACATTTCAGTGGGCCAGGAAAGCTGTGCACATACAGAAAGAGGCCCTGGGAAGGAAGTGAAGAATTCTGCAACTCAGAGGAGAGAAAGGAGGGGAAATGCTGCTGCTGGCTAAGTATCTCCATTCAGAAGTTAATACTTTGTAAATACAGCTCCTGCTCCCACTATATTTTTTGCCCCTTGGCATCACAGAGAAGCTATAAATATAGCCACTGATTATGCCAAAGTCTGGGGAAGGTGCTACAGCCTGCCTTAAAATGTGGGCTGGCACCCCTGATGTGCAGAACAAGAATGTGCTGTTCCTCTACACAGGTCTTAACATTTCAAGACAGACAGAGGGAACAAAGGCCTACAGATCATTTTATCATCAGGACAGGCTAGCAGGACCTCATCTATATGCCTACAGCCCCAGAATGTCTTTCCATGAACGTTTCCATCATGCAAACCGCAAAAGAACATTTTCATCCTTGGAACACCACTGCGGCAAGAGACTCTGTCCCAAGGAGGGATGTCCAGGCTTGGCTCGCAGCACTGTCCAACCCTGAGCACAGTTTGTTTTCCTTCTGGGTGCAGGAGATAGTAGGCAGCGAGGGGCTATATCCTCCAAGTTCAACATTCAGAGCATCTACGCAGCTGAGTGTTGCTTGAATCAAATGCCAGCCCTGCCAGAGGAANGGGGACCCAAATAGATTTGTACAGACGCTTTGGAGCAATTCAGAAGTTTACCACTAGGCAGCTCATGGTAAGAACATACCTGCGAATACCACGGGCTTTTGTGTGTGCAGTAGGGTCACACTGATAATGCTGTCTGGATTTGCAACTGTCTAGACAATGGGAAAATTAGCATCATGAAACTGGATAGTTTTGCGAGATGCCCAGCCAAATATCTGGGAAATATTTTTGTAATGGTTCTCCTCAGAGGGAGATATGAGCCTGAGCCCTCCATCAGAGATGCAGCTCTTTTGTCTGGCATTCCAATGAGGGATAGAGGGGTTTTACTGAGCCGGCTGGGCCTCATCTGCCATCCTTTTCAATCAGAGGCCGGGTGCTACTGTGGAGGAAAAGAAGCCCACAGCCCAAGCGTGGCAAATGAGCTTTCCGCAGGCTGGAGCTGCTACTTTTCCGGCACAGAAAAGGAATTTCATCCTAAGAACTAGAGGCTAGGACTGCACGAACAGTGGTTTACCTCTGGACACATACAACTAGAGGCCAGTGTCTCCCCATCCTGTTTTACAGCCTACAGTAATGTTCAAAGGATTTCTAGGCTGCGGGGTTTAACTACTGCTCTCTGTGGGGTAAAAGCTCACAGAGAGCAAGCAAGACTCTTTGAGCCTCTTGCCCAGGGCCCTGGGGAACACCGGGCTTAGAGATGCACAGGGATATCTCCTCCTCTCACCAGGGACAAGAAGATACAGCAACCAGGACTGTGCTTATGCCTGAGGCTGGGAAGCGCTGTGTCTCCCTGGACTCTGAGAAATTCCCTCCTCAGAGCTGTAAGGCCAAGTTCTACCAAAGTGGTAGCTGCTCCTGTAACTACCCTAGAAGCACTGCTCCAGCTGAGCAGAGTTGGTGCCAGTGAGAAGACAGAGGGAAGCAGGACCTGCCTTTCCTCAGATGACAGGTAGATAAGTTTCTTCTAGCATTTCCATCCTGCGAGAAAACTGGAACAAGCTCAGACCTCAGTGGTCCTTGGGAGTCCCTACGCAAAGGTAACAAGCCTTCTGCATCTGAGCCCTTCTCAGAAAGGCACCAGTGTCCACCAGGAGAGAACACCAGATCCAGACTCAGAGCTACGATTCCCCTGGCTGGGCTTTTGTTTCAGTTTTGCTGGTACCTTTTCTTTTTTTGTTTCTTAAAAACTGACAAAACAAGGCCACCTCCCTGCCCCACAAAACCTCCACATGAACCAAAACACCAAAACCCACTTTGCACTGCTCTTAGAGCTGCAAAGATCAAGTTAGGTCTAAATTCTAGTTTCAGCCCCCCAAAAAGCTTTCTCTGTAGTTCTGCACCCCAACAAATACAAAGTTCATAGAATGAGGACATCTAAATACAAGAAGATTGAAGGGAACAATATACAAATGATAAAAAAAAAGAAAAAGAAGAATCAGCTCCAAAGCACATGCTCTATTAATGACTCAGGACAATGCAAAAATGCCTTCCATTGCTTCTCTAAAAAACTTAAAAAAAGGCAGGGGAGACCAGACAACAGGCATCTCACATTTTTAGAGCAAAGATGTTATCTTCCCCTGGAAGGAAACAGCTGTCAATTCATCTAAGGACAGCCGAGTTCAAGTAGCAGCTCAATATTATTGATGATTGTTGGCCAGGGAACCTTTGGCTTGGTTTAGCTTGTGGGAAGCCTTGAAAAACTGCCCTGAGCCTTCAGAACATGTGTTAGAGAAATAAACAGAATAATATTTGCAAGCCCTGTGTAGATTCCAGGAAAATGCGGTACTCAGACTGGGGACTTCTCCCCGTGAACAGCAGTGGAGGCTTTCTTTTGCGGTGTCAACAATGACAACCAAGAGTTTGGATGCAAAACACAGAAGGACTTTTAACGCAGAAGCTGAAGTTGCTATGGGTCACCTTTACAGAGAACTTGCATTTTCTTCTGTAAGGGACCGTGTGATGTTTCTAGATACTGTACAGCAACAGTTGAAAGAGTCTTCTGGAACAAGACTGTGCTGTGTCATGGGACTTTCAAAACAACAGACCTGGCTAGTCCAGGGAAGGAGATGTCCAGTACAGGATAATTTGCTGTGGGAAGGGGTTCTGGTATCACAGCCAGAAACACACTGATGCTAACAGGAAAGTGCCAGAAGAACAAGTGCTTGCTTGGATATGGGCAGCCTGGCTGGCTAGGGCTTGAAGCCGTTGCACTTCTGCACACCTATGCAGGGCACTCAAAGGAAGAAACTTCAAAGAGAAACGAGAGCAGAGGATGGAGCTAGCAACATTTTCTGTGCTGAGGAGGAGAGACCTGTGGCATGGGAACACCGCTGATCCGCAGCCAAAGAGCAAAGCCTTCAAAATACAGTGCAGCATGCAGGAAATAACTGACACATGTTTTGTTTTCAACCAGGTCTCCACACGCCTGATAGGTCTATGGCGAGAACCAGATGACACACTGGGGATAGAAAGAGGCCTCCCTCCCTGGCAGGGCACTCAAAAAAAGCTGAAAGTGGCAGGTTGTGGGATGTACTGAACATGAGAAGATTCTTTCACTGATCCCACCGTGACTTCTGGCAGTCTGGAGGGTAGAAATCAATACCTGCTTAAAAGAGTTTATTGCAGTTATGCTGGCCTAGCTGAACTTGTTCTGACTCTCAGAGACGGCAGAGGCATAGGATAGAGCATATCAGGTTTTGAATAGCTGTCCTGAAAATTGTATTCCAGATATATTCACTCTTCTGAAGTCAACATAACAAGACTGACTATGATGAAACCAGTCATCAAGGGGCTCAAAATGGGTGCACCAAACTGGTTCATTTTAAGGAGACAGTGAGTATTTGGTGTGTGTGCTTAGATGCCTCACAGTCAATAGCCATTCTGGGGAAAAAGCTCTTAGCTCCTTGACTATCGCTGATCGTTGATGAGGTGCCCCCAGTAGTGACACATCATGCAGAGCAGCACCGTAAGAAACACAACCTGGATGCAGAACCTAGGTCAGAAGCAAACCAGGCAAATACAACCTAGTGCTGAACTGGTTTGCAATATCTGGGGTCAGCTCAAAGGCCCCAGAGTATGATACTTTGCCAGTATTGACAGAAGTGAAACATTTTATTTGTGTTTTCTTGACAGAAAAAGGTTGCTGCAACAACAAAAAAATCCCAGGAAAAGGGAGACCAAGATTAGCCCTATATGCTCAGGTTATTAAACAGGAGGGCAATTTTGCTCTGGAGATGAGTGCAGAAGCAGTTCAGAGAAACAAAAGCCTCTGTCCCCCCATTTCATGCCAGAGGAAGATAGTAATTAATACCCTTCAGATACTATTGAAACAATTTCCTACCTATGACAAAATAACGGCATCAGAATGTTAACATTTTTGTGCTGCAGATTCTGTTGTTGTTTGACTTTTCTGAGCTCACATCCATCACAACACTGACTGGATAATTTTTCTCCCCCCTCCAGTTTTTGTAGAACTAATCTTTTGAGTTTTGCGAAGTTGATCTTGGCTCAGGGCACACACCCCACATCTGTTTTCCTAGGCCTTACCATTTGACTCAGAATGATTGCCTTTTAACTTCATCCCCCCACTGCTACCGTCAAGTTTAAAAACAAAACCAAACACTCCCACCACCACCAAGGCATACCTGATGTCTGGGAAGGCACATGTCCCCTCGCCTCCTGGTACTGAATAGTGAAGGGTTACTGTAAGAATGTCGACTACTTATTTATTATTCTTTAAGATGATATGGCGTGAACTGACAGGTTAGGTTAAATACCATTATTCTGTATGAGTGGATTTTCAAAGCTCTCCTTTTGGTTCTTATCCAAGATCCTTTGAAAGCACATCGTTAAAGATAAGCATGCACACAGACCAGTGGGACGTGACATGTTCTTAAACTGGTCATGTTGGTTTTGGTACCTTTTGAAATTGAGGCCTAAGAAACTGCCCATCTCTGTTCTTGGGCAAACTGCCAAAGACTTCAGACTGAAGGCCTCCCTACTGCATGTCCCAAGGTGACCAGTGACTTGGCAGAACCAGCCCCGGGCACTGCAAGAGACACCAGCCTTTCAGCTGGAAGGTACTTGCTGAAGAGCTTGATCTCTCAAGATTCAGACTTTCCCAAATGGAAAATTCTGAAACTATTAATCCTCTTTGAGAAAATAAGCTCTTGGCTTCTTAGCACCTTGCTGAATTTCAATTAGGGTGATTGGAAGGGAAAAAATCTGAGTTCAGCAGGGCAGCTCCTGCATTAGAGATAGGATATGCTCAAGCAGGAGCACGTCTATTGGGCACGTAGTCAGAAAAGCTCTGCTGGACCTCTGTGGATTCATGACCTTTAGTTAAATTTGGCTAGATTATGTCTGGGCTGGATATGCTTTCTACCATTCTGCGTCTGGTAAGACAGTTAATAAATACTTCTTTCAGCATCATCTTTCCTGTGGTATTTTGCTCACTCTAATTCTGCTACTAGGCAGAACTCGGAAACGCAGGAATGTGAAAGTTAGAGGGGAGGGTTTTGTCCCAAGTGCAAAACACTAAATCTGGACTCCAGTACACATTTCCTTGGCTGTGGGAGTCAAAGCCCAGAGACCAACTGAAAAGATAAAGGCCATGGGTTAAAGGCAGCTCCATGCCAGAGTAACACCCTTTCCCTGGCCCAGCTGTGAACATTGCAGAGTTCTGACCGTCTTTGCTTGGTGAACCCAAGAACAGGATAGCTACAGAGCTGAGATGGTGACACACACCGGAAAAAAAAAGAAAAAAAGAGGAAGTGAAGAGAAATTTTAAATGCTGCTGGCTGGTAATTATTCTGAATAATGAACAATGAGAGGAATAGCTTTCACAGGGGCAAATGACTATGATCTGGAAAAAAGGTAAAGTTTTTAAACTCTCACACAGAGTAAGCTCTCTGGTTGCAATTAGAAAACATTAGCTCAGTCAGGCATGGAGAGTGCTTCCTTGCCAATGTCCAAGTCTTGTTTTGTCTCTGATAATTCCACATTCTGCTCTTAAGAGACAGCTCATGTTTGATGTTAGTGTGTCAACATATAAGGCTAAATGCTGTCCTGGAATATTCTGACCCTTAAAAAAAAAAATAGGGAGACAGATTTTTTTTCTACTGTCAGATTTACTGAAGATAATAATTCTTTGGTTTGGGCTGCACACATTAAGCCATGTGACTTTTACCATCTACTTCACAGAGACAAGTCCAGAATGCTACGCCGGAAACACAGTTTGAAAGCTGGACGAGGAGCAAGGGTCCATCTTTCTTGCTTTTGTCCTTGCGCTCCTACTCTGGGCTGCTGGGCTTGCTCCGAGTTCTCCAGCCCATTGTAAGGTGTAATGGTAGTGTAAGGAGCTATATTAGTTCCTTACGGCTCCTCACTCTATAAGAAAGCCTGGGGTACAGAGCAATCCATTCCTTAGAGTTATTCCTGCAAGGGGCTGTGTCAAAGCAAGGAAAGCTGTCAGGCAGAACAGCTGCATTTGAACATCTCTCTCTAGATATGTTCTTGGCTGTAGCAAGGAAGAATTTGGAGAGATGGCTGTTGGACTGACATTTGGGTGCATTTTAATGCAGCACAACACATCAGGCCTCCTTGGAAGTGAGCCCTCCTCACTTCACCTGGTCCAGAGTTCCTTGTGTCTCCTTGCAGCAGGTGGCCCTTGAATTCAGGAGAGCTCCATGCCACGCTGCTATTGTATAGATTGTTCTGCTCCATCTGACTCATTCTCCTTGAACCTCTTATATTCAGTCTTTCTCCCCACACCCAAAAGAAACATCCTTGAGAAAGTAAGTGCATCTTGGAACAATGAAGAGACCCCAAAGCTCCAGACTTTGGAAAAATCACATGCAAAGCGAGAGCAACACATTTACAATGGTCACCTGAGTGTAGCACTACACAAAATACCAAAACCAAGAGTTGATCATTGCTTTTTATAAACTACAGATGGGCTGCATTAACCACAAAGGAAACCTCAAGAAGAGCTCGTGTCTGGAAGCAATAAAAACCATTTGCATAACAGGCATGATGCATTCAGTGCTAGGAGGAGGCACTGGATGAAGAGTCCAACAGGCTGGGGACCTCCTCTATCAATGGGAGTACAAATACAGAAACTCTCTCCCAAAAGTGGTCTGGAAGCTCTTCCTCAGGGAAGAAGGTGGGTCAGCCTCTCAAGCACAGGTACCATTTCACCTTTCAGAGAGTCAACCCAGTTTCCAGGTGACCCCTGCAATGCATGACAAGCATTTTTGAGATACCAGAAGTAGATACACAGAGGAAATTCTATCATCCTAATGACTATGGAAAGTTTTACCTCCTAAACCTATGCTGGAATTAGAGCATACGAGCGCCCTAAGTGGTGGTACAACAGCCTAGCACAGAGCAACGCCACAGGCCAAAAGCTGCACAACTCCAGTGATAGAAATATGCTGGTGTAGCAATACCAGTCCTGCTCTCTGCACTAGCATGGAGGTTGCCAGCACAGTTTCTCTCCACCACTGTACAGCATATCCCTCATACTTGCTGAGATTGCAGGAAGTCCCAGCTATTCTCCCCTGCAGGCATCAGTCAGCTGCTGATGGCTAGAGTCAAGAGAACTTAAACAAAGCCATCCCAGACTACTGTCTCACCCCTGTTTTTCTTCAGAGGATGACATGATTAAGGATGGATACATCAGTGCAGCAACAGATAGAATCATGCAAAGCCACGTCCTCACACACTGTTGCCACGTGTGACATCAGGGCACAAACCTTTTCCTTTAACGTAAGTAATAAGGGTCTGTGTTTTTTGGAGCAACGGGAGTGTGGCTGAGATTCTTCCCTTGCTGACACACCACAGTGCTAAGCTGCTGTGGCAGGCATCAGAAACAACAACTATAAAGTCAAAGGCACTATAACGTAAGGAAGGGCTGGAGAAACCCAGACTGAGATGTCATAATAACATAAGCCAGAATTCATTACACTTGTAACCAAAAAGAAACTATTGATATGCCAGTTTCCACCCATAAATAGCTATAGTTCAGGCTCGGAGTTTATAAAACGTTAAATGACTTACCATATGTTGCACTGGATGGTTTTGGTCGGAAGTCCACAAGGATCAGTTAGACAGCAATTTCTCCTGTTGAGACAGAAACTAAGAGGTAAAAACTGCCTTGCCAAGCCCAGAAGATAAGCACAAAGACAGATTGTTTTAAATCACAGGGGAGCAGAATGTGCTGGAATACATAAGGAACAAAGCAAATACAGACTCTTGGGGTGTTTAGACTACAGCCTGTCTGCCTTTTTCCAAGTTGGGTTGAATGAAAAAGCAATTTACAGCGAGTTCAGGATTATTGCAGACATGCCAGAGAGTCCCAGCAGCACAGCGAGTTGTTTAACCTGGGAAAGCAAGCTCATTTACAGGTAAAGGCTCCAGGTGTTTACAAGGCAATGAGGAGACGTAGCTTGAACAGTGCAGAAGCGAGGAGTTGGCTCACCACAGCTAGCCTTGTCCCTGTTTCCCCCCTATCTTATGTGCTGATGCTCAAGCCTCTTGGCAATGGGTCCCACTGCATTTCCTGCCATTACCTGGGATATCTTTATCCCTGAAGACGTGGTGGGGAGGGGCACAGTCAGCAGGAGATATCCCAGGATTTCTCTAGCCCCATTTCTCTGCCAGAAATTTGCTCAGTTCTTCTGCCCTGAGCATCTCGTTTACTACCAGAAATGGGTCTAATATCCAGGTCTCAAACTTGGAATTCCCTGAACTAGAATTGATAGGTGGAGGTGTGTAAGGGACAGGGAGAAATGGGCAAGACACTACAGGTTCTCCACACTGGTTGCCAGGTAGATTAATCCTGTTGCCCTCCACGGGAGAGGTGGGTTATCTCAGTCACAAAGGACTCCAAAGCAGGTGTGATTCTGCGAAGGGGAGAGCAAAGGGTGGACACGAAGCTAAGAAAATGGACTATGGCACAAGCTTTCTCACTGTGCACAGTGATGGCAGTGAGCAGAGGCTCTCAGAAAAAAGGCTAAAGTTCTTCTTTCCCAAGAAGACCCCAGCATTTTGATTTTACTTCAGTTGGGCCATTGCAGACCACCAACCCAGAGCCCCACATACCCTCCATGTAGTTGCTGCGATACACTATGTATCTGTATGAAATGCACACATACACATACTGAGTGCGATCCACTTGGTATCTATGCAGGTAAGATGCAGCTCTCAGCCTGGAGGGGAATTACCCTTGTGGGCTGAGACAAATCCATTTTACATGTGAGTGGAAAATGCTGCTTAAAGACCACAGGAACCAAAAAGAACAAATAGCAGGGCCTGAAGCAGTGGTGCAGAGAGCTGTGTTATGTAGCCCAAATTGCTGAGTAGCTCTGAGCACAGCCATCACCAATTCTCTCAATGGACCTTCTCTGCACAGAAGTGAACTAGACTTTAAAGCCCCACTCTTCCCTCAGCATCCACGGCATCTTCCAGAGCCGCCCATCACCTCCACACATGGTCAGCATCCCTAATTTAGTGGTGGGGCTGGGCCAGGGCAGGACCATGAAGGGGGCAGGTAGGTAGAGGGGGTCTCTACCAGTGATCGATGCCTGCTGTAGCAGTGTCTGAGACTCAGGTACCTTCTGCCTTCGCTTCTCTTCCCCTTTGTCTGCACAGACTGCAGGTTTTCTGGGGCACAGCTTATCTTCTGCACTTGCAGATAGCACTGTGACACGTACACCACGGGTGCCAGTATCAACCAGCAAAGCAACAGGAGGCTTTCCCATGCAGTAGTTACTCCCAATTTATCCCAGCAACAGATCACTCTGGGACACACCTTCAGTACATCTCCCAAGCTTTGTAAAACAAACATGAGGAAGCTCCTTGAGGCAGGTCCCCCAGCTTCCCAGCTCTCGGACAGCTCTGCCTCACCAGCTCCTGAAGGTCTCCACACACTGGTTAAAAGGCAGGCAGGGAGCAAACAGCATTTGCTTTGTGTGACACAGAGGGCTGAGAAAATTTGGAAGACAAATTATTCAAAATAAAAAGCAGTGCAAAAACACATTAGGAAACTACTGTGCCGTGACTATTAATGAAGCGATAGAAAATATCAATCACTCCCCAGCCTCTGAAGCTTGCTGTGAGAGAAGAATTAGGAGATTTTATGTTCCAAGTACCAGGAAACCGCAGGGCCCTGGTGCCTAGTTCTCAAAAGAACACTGTTTGAATCACGGAGAGGAAAGCAGAATGCTGCAAAGAGAGCCAAAGGCAGAGTTTAAAAATAGAAGCTTTCAGTTTTGTTTCTTTTTTTCTTCTTAAGTGCCTGGATATAGGATCATGTCAAGAGGGCGGATAAAGAGAGCAGACCAGCCCCTGTGGAGAGAGAAGCCCTCCTGAATACAGTACTGCTGGTCAGGGGGCTGGAGGCTATTCATATTGCACTCCAGTCCCCCTCCTCCAAAGGAACTAGTTTCTCCTGATCCTACTGTCCCCCCAGCCCAAGAGAAGGGCACTAGGGGAGTGGGAACTGGGCAGCTTAACGAGCCCATCAGCGCATGCAGGAGCCAGCACAAATGAGCAAAGCTAAGGGCTGAATGGGTGATCAAGCCTGAACCGTCCCCTTCTGGACACACGCAAGGCCGATTTCCCATAGCATGAAGGACACTTTCCAAAGTCAAGGAATGAGATGTACTAATATCTCTGTGCTAATGCTCTGGGTCTGTGTGCAGGAGGAAATCATGTCTGGCTGCTGTATGCTGGCAAATGCTAAACCAAGAGAAAAGATATCCAAGTTCTGATGCTGCTCAAATTTCTTCAGCCCCCTCAGACTCTGCGCTACATGCTACTTGAAAGACCACCCGGCCAGATCCACAGCACCTACCAAAGCAACCAAATGTAGAAGTTGGATGTTGGTACCTTAGATAGTCAAAGGAGACAGAGCTGTATCTCCTGAAATGGATAGTAAAACTTTAGGCCATGCAGGGGAGTACCAGTGATTGTTTTCAGACAGAAATGGCAGGGTCTGCAGAAAGAAATGAGAGATCTTCTCATCAGAATAGATGGAAAATCAGACATGTCTTTAGGTAGCTAATAGGAGGGCCTTTGCTCTGTCTGTGCAAAGAGAAGAAAGGCCCAGCTGATGCTCTGGATAAGGCTGGCTGCATCTGACTCCCCAGGGAGGTCTCATATGTGTTATGATTCATTGCTCAGAGGACGCTAAAATCTAAAGAGGGATAATCCATGTAATAAGGACAGCAAGTGCAGGGAGCCACATAAAATACCTTTTCCCAGTTAGCAAGCATACACACAAACCCTTTTTCCCAGCCAGCTCAGGGACAGAACAGTCAAGTTTTTCACTGGTATCAAATGCGATTCAAATAGAGGGCAGAGGCAAAAGAAATATTGTCTCTGTCACTTGGTTAACAGTAGTACATAAATCACTTAAACCTCTACCAACGTATTGTGAGATTGACTTGTTGCAAGTTCATTGTTTCCTGTCACTGGCAAGGGTTTCTGGGCTCTAGTGTAGAGGGTGACCAACTAGTACACAAATCACACAGCATTCACAAAAATTCAATTACATCTTAAAAGTAAAACCCTAGTACTGATAATTAAGCTGACCAAGTCCTAAAGGAACATTTAAAAATTACAAATTCGCAGAAAAATCCTGAACATCTGGAACGTGAAGTATTTCCTTGTAAAAAAAGTTTCCACTGGAATGTCATCTGTTCTTGCTGTTATTTGAGATAGGTAGCTGACACAACCAACTGGACGCCAGGGACCTGCGTGACACAGAGCTTTGCGTTCCTGTGGCTCATAAGATGGTCTAGGAACCCAGTAGTGCCATGGGCCAATATAATTGCCTTGTCACATGCACAGACTGTTAAGCAGCAAACTTCAAAACTTAAAAAAAGCTGCTTGTGTGGAGTTAAAGAGCCCCACATGTCCTAGAGATGCTTTGAGAGACCCAAAGTAACTTGCTCTTGCTGTCCTTCGAAAGGACAAAGCCAGAATGTAGTAGGAACAAATCTAGCGCTGCAGTGTCCTGCCCTCCAAGTAGGTCTGAAAGCTTATATTATATGAGAAAGTCCTTAAAGCACAACCTCAGTTCCAGTTCAGCCAGTGCTTCCCTTCAGGATAGGTACAAAAAACTCCTTCAGCCCAGCTGGCCTGGGATTTTCCCTTGCTCAGCTTTCAGTGGAGATTACTATGACTGCTGACAAAAGCAGTGTACAAGTGTCTTATAATGCAACCATAATGGTAGAAGAGCTCTCACCAAATTCCTACTCCAGGGACTTTCTTGTAGTTTCTGCACCTATAAAAGACACAAGCTGGTTGAGATGTGACAAAACTGGCATCCCGATACAGGGAGGCAATTCAGAACGTGAGCAGGACTTCATACAATGTTCCCCTCTCAAATGTAGACATAGCAGCAGACTGGAAAAAAGGGTGTTTTTTCCTCTGAGAAGAATATGTACCAGGGAGCATTAAAAAAAGCCAGGGTCAAGATAAATTAACCTGACCAGCTACAGTAAAGTTACTATAAAGTACAGGCAATGTGAAACAGTGCATTTTCTCATTTGTAGCTGGGAAGATAAATTTGCCATCAAACTTAGTTTGGAGAACAGTAGGGGAGGGCTCAAAGCAACGTGCTGCTGCATGTTCATCTACTATTGCACCCTCCTAGCACAGATCACGGGACTTCTTTGCGCTTTTTAGCCCTCAGCAGTTGTGAAGTACCAACAAATACACATACTCAGGCCTGGGGAGCTTTCTGTTTTTCAGCTGGAAGGCTTCAAAAAGGTTTCACAAAGGCCAAAACGAAAAGGCATTTGGCTGTTTCCTAGACAAAACCTTGTTGTTTTAATTCTGCAGGAAGTACTGATGCTTTGAAGACAACAAACCAACCACACTCATTGAGAAAATGGCACAGGACATCTTCAAGTTTGTCTCTGCCAACGTTTTGACCTCCCCACAGTGACCAGCCGGAACTTGCTGGAAAGCTCTCAATAATTGGGAATATTGTGGCACCTTTCTACTATCTTCCATTCAAAGTAATACACAAACACATCATACTTCTGGAACAATTCTGGCCCTGGCTGCATTTTGGGGCTATAAATGCAGACAGGAGTGGAGAGGGGCACATGACAAGAGTAGTGGAAAGCTGGCAATAATAATGGATGCTATTTTTTCCAATATAGCTGCTACAAGGAACAAGTCATGCACAAGGAACGCTGCATCATGCTCACACTTCCCAGGTAAAATCCCCAAAGATTTCTGTACCCCTTAGTGCTGGCTGCAGGGTAGGTTTTCTTGGAGTTTTAGAGACCAGCAATACAAAGCTACTTCCGAGAGAATGATGCTGTTAAGATATATTGCGATACAGCACCGGAAAACAGTCTTTAGCACAACTAGAAACATAAAAGTTTTTCAACAACTATTTCACTTTATGGAAAGGATGCATCTGTGAGCATGCATTTTGTTATGATAGGAGTTAAAAAAAAAAAAGCCAACACCATCTCCTAACACATCCAGTGCAAGCATTTGTGCAACCCAATAGTTTGTAAGCCCAGGGCAAGATGTTGCATGCCTCTCCTGAGGCAGAAAGGGAAAAGGCCTTTCAAGGAAGCGGCAGTTAAGCTTTTCTTGCAACTTCTCTGTGTATCTGAATTACAATCAAGGATAGACTGAAGTAGCCTTATATATTCTGATCAGGAATCCTCCATAAAAAATCCTACTCAAGCTACAGATTTTTCCATGAGTTCAGGTTTGATCAGACTCCTGCTGCCAGACTGCCAGCTTTCTGGTATCTTCTGTGACCAACATAAGGCAGTATGGAAGAACTGCACATCTCAAATTTCCTTTCTCTGCGTGAAGAACCCTATCTAGGACATTTCAAATGCCCTTGTCAAAGAATAAAGCTCCAGTGGAACCATGTTAAGAACAAGTTTCCACTGAGAGCAAAAGACATGAGTGTCCAATAGAGAAAAGCAGTTCAGTCATGTTTTGACACATGAGAGTTTGCACATGTCACAGACTGGTCCCAGGATAACCAGTGGCAAAATCCTTTTCCACAGCAGGCCCAGCGGTTTGGCTCACACTAATGCTGGCGGACACTTGACCTGGCTTGTCTTGCCAGCTCCCAGGTTCATGCTTTCCTTCTTTGTTGATCAGATATTTGAAGCAATAATATCTCATTCCCCTCCTGTTTTCAAGAAAAAAAATCCCCTTGAGAAGCATTCTCTGTTCTCTTCCCACTTAGAGCTCCAGCTGTTTTTTGCCTTTGCATTACTAGTTCTGTGCAAATCCAGGTCAACTCTGAAAAGAGCTTCCTGGCATTTTAAAAAACCTTTCACTCTGTGATTTTAGATGCAATTTTGAACCTTTCCAATTAAATGCTTGTGATTGACCAGGGACATCGTACAAGTCATCCTGTTTCTATCCCTGGACTGAATGAGAAGTTCCAGATAAAATTGCCAGGTGATATAAACTGTGTTTTCCACATATGCATGCATTCAGATTAGTTCTCTGCTAACAGAAACTCACCAGCAGTAAAATTAGCTATAAAACTCCATCATCAGGTGCTTTGTGAGGCAAATCTCTGAAACCTTATACAAGAGGATTGCCTATTGCCCAGGCCTACAGAACAAGACGAAACTACTGCAAAGAGCTCATTTCATTATCATTGCACTGAATGGGTTGGATCAACATTAAGGGCCCAGCATCACACATTGCAAGGCGGCTTCTGTCCTCAGGAGTTTGAGATCTAAACCAGACAAAGCAGAGAATAATCCTGAATTGCTTTTCCTTATGCTGGAATATTTCAGACGAATAAAACTGCAGGTTTTGGTGCGCAGTAGCCAGCTCTGAACAATTTGCTTTGTATCAAGACTGCTTAAAAGACACCAGGGTGAATTCATCCCATTGATTTTCACTTGGGAAGAATCCCAGGTCTCTGATTTAACTTCACTTTTCGATTGCACATTACAGCTGTGCCAGACTATCCATCCACAGCAACAGCATTACCTCTAGCAGATCATCTGTGAGTTTACATTGATGTCAATGGAGTTCAGGCACTTTCTGTCCTTGTTTCTCCTCCAGGATCACGTGGCCACCATAAGCCAAATGAGCAACGACACTTCACATGCACTCAGGAGCAAGCCTGAGTTACCACAGTCATGACATGACACCAACACGGTCCACACCTGTACTCCTAACACGGTCTGGAGCCCTGTGAGCCTCCTCTGTGAACCCAAAACAGTTGCTCATGACTGATCTCTGCCTCAGTTTTTGCAGGGAATTTCCTTTCTGAACTTCAGGTGGAACAGCATTTTAAGCAAAGCTATTGCAGCCTGATGACTGAAGAGGCAAGTTAAGGGAAGGCATCCAGTAGCTGGAAATAAAGCTCCATTACATTATAATAAATATTAAGCTCAGTGTAGTAAGCCAGACAATTGCATACTGGATTAATAATGTCACTTATTCCATTTAGTGGAGTATGGAGGACACTCAATCGTCGCAGCATTTTAGATCAGAGCTGGCATCAACAGCTCAGCTTTAAGAGTATTTTATGGAAAACATAGAGGTGGATTGAGTAGCTGGAAGTGAAGAGAGTGTGAATGTGTGAAACACAGCAGATTTGGTAATAATAAAGTTATATAGCCTTGAATGTTCATTTGGATACTAATGCTCCAGCAACAGTCTTAAAGTGTAAGCAAGTACCCAAAGATAAGCTTGGGTTGGAGCTTGTCTAGAATCTGGAGGCACTTAGCTTCTTTTCTTTTTGTAAAACATTTATTATTTTTAAAGAAAAATAAAGTATCTGCTCAACCAAAACATGAAAATGCCATGAAGAATTCTGAAGCTCTTTTTTGTTTTGGCAAAATGTAAATTAAATAAAAAGATGTGATCTGAAGATGAAAAAAATATGCTGATACAGCTGTCTGAAAGCAGTTTTATATTTTTTTTAAACCTAGAGTGGTCAACTATTTTTCCAGACTTCAATACTGAATATTAAAGAAATTTTTTTCAGGAAGTTTCAGCACTAGGAACCCTGCTCCTAATTTTGGGCTCTCTGATTGCCATCTTTTACAGCCATATGAAGAAATGGCTCCCCAGGCTTCATGCAAGAATCAGCATTTTTCCCCACCACTCAGCAGGAACAGCCTATCACTACTTAGGTACATTTCTCAACCCTAGTCACCTCCAGTTGCTGTGGGTTCTAAAATACAGTCAACTGGAAAAAGAAATAACAGATCTGCCATTTCCTGCAACTCTGATTTCCATGCCTTTCATGGAGCCATTTCATTGACTTCACAGGAGCCTATCTGGATTTACACCTGTGTAAAAATGAGGCAAGAAAACCTGACCCTTGGTGTGGAATATCAAGTTCATAAACGTGTTTTGCATCTCCAATAATCTCCCCATCTACAAAGGTGAACAGCTGTTGCTATAAATCAGACAGCCTTAACCAGCCATTAGAATTTCATCCAGATGAACCGTTAAAAATATACAAAGGCAACGTTTTGGAAATAAATTCTACCCTCACGTCCTCAGGGACACCTTCTGTTGGAGAAAAATCTCATAATTCAAAGCTAAAATTAGTTCACTTTAATGCTTTTTCAGGAGAGCCATGATACTCAAGAGTAACATCGCCTTGAAAAGGCCTGTTATATGACTTAAGGGATGCTAAACATCTGGCAGTTTGGTACATACTGCATTGGAGACATCTAGTGTCTTTTTCAGCTTCTCCGTGGGTGTAACTCTTCGCTGTTAGCTAGAATGGCTGTATCTGGTTCAGCTCCCATCAACCATTTTCTCTGTTTGAGTAGGGAAATACTTGCTAAAGTGTGGAAACAGCTGGCAGAGTTGGCTGTAGCTTGTATTAAAGCACACTCTTGTTTCTCACCACAGACTGGCCTTTAAGTTCCGACTATGATTGCCAAGGGCTCTTGGCTTTTCAGATGAGACCACATCACCCAAGATGTACAAGTTGGCTGCGTTAAGGGTTGGTTCTTGGAGCATAATGCTTGCTGCCAGGAGGGATAAAGCTTTGTGTAAGTAGAGGGGAGAAGGACGAGCAGCCCCATTTTCTTCGCTGGAAAACTGAGACACAGGAAGATTAAATCAACGGCCTCTGGTCATTTCCCAGCGAGAGAGAGCCACATATTCCTTTCTGAAGGAGATGCCCTAATTCAGGCAGGCCAACATGCAAGTCTTAGTTACACACCACTCACCAGCAGTGTAAGTCAAATCAGAACAGGGCTGCTGGACTGAACCTCCTGCTGTTGGGCCTGGTGATCAGACAGATACCTGTGCTCCAGGGTTACTTTGGTACCCAGCTTCCCTGGGACACTAGGACGCCCACATCATCTCCTGCTCACTAACTCCCAGCTCCTCGAGTGCCTAGCACATGTCTTCCACTTTCAGTCATACCAAGAGCATAAAATGTAGCTCAGAGGAGCAAGATGGTTGCTCAGTCCTGTGCTGACCACTGATGGTCACCTATTCCCAGAGTGGCTGTTCCCTGTACCTTCATCAAGGTCACTGCTTAGTCCTGAAAGGTAAGGACAAGTAAGGTATCAGTGTTGTGTTAGGCTTTGTCATTTGTCTTTCTAAGGGTACTGGAGTGTCAAACATGAACATGGAAAAAACAATGAAACACAGACAGAGCTCCACCTTGAACCTCCAGACAAGCACACAGAGTAACAAGCTCGGCTCCTTTCACTCAATTCCTTATGTTCTTCTGAGACCATGAAAAGGAACTTTATGATATGATGGAATGGATGAAATATTAACTATCAAAAACTAGACTGAAGTAACCAAGAGCCTGGATTATTTTTTCTTGATATATGCTTATGTAAATTCAAATAAATATGTTTAAATGCAACCTTTCTTCAATTCTAGCAGAGCTTATTAAATCTATTTAAGTAAGACAAGCTAGGCTCCGTGTAATGCCAGGAACTCCCCTGACAGTTTGCCTTCCTACTTAACATGATACTCTACGATTACACATACCAGAGCCTTTCATTCGAGCATTTGAATTTACAAATACTTTTTACATTTTTTAACGCCCTTGTGGGCAAGCATTAAGAGTCCACTTTATTCACGAGTAATCAATCGAAGTGCAGAGAAGCAGCTTGTTTTGCTCCAGATCACGCACTGAAATACTAGCAGAGTTTGGAAAACTCCTTCCTTGTCCCTCCTTGGTAGTCACTCAGAAACACAATTTCCATTAACAGCAGATACATTCTCTTAATCTGGGGCCAAATGGTCCGAGCAGAGATGCAGAGAGCAAACTCAGTTGCAGACAGGCCATAAGAAGCAAATAGAGACTACCCTTCCCCGGAACCGGCCACAGTGAGTACACCCATCACTCTTTCTTTGCTAAGTTCACTTACCAAGCAAGCGCTGCTCTCTGTTGTGCAAATCTGTCAGACATTTCCTCCACGTTGCTTCCCAGAGACGAGTATCTTCTAGGGGACAAAAAGGTATTACTAAATGTCATCAACTTAGTCTTGCCTCTTGTCAGACATCATACAAAATGCCCCTTTGCATACAATCCTTCAGAAGGACCGGCAACCCATTGCTCAGGCTCATCTTTTCTTTTTTAAATTGTCAGGTCCATTATTTCTGGAGTTTTTAATGCCATTTAATAAAATGATTTGCTCCTCTCACCGCACAGAGATGGAGGCTGGTTAAGTCCGGTCTTTAGGGCTGGTGGAGCTGAGAGAAGGCAGCCCAGTCTCATTAGTACCAAGAAATACAGGTCCCTGTGGGACTCTTACCAGAGCCAGCCACAGGGCAGCAGCTTCTCTTCTGCTGGGCCTCCAGGCAGTCTCTGTCACTCCTTAAACACTGGAAAGTATCTGTATTTCTTCATGTGCTCTTTGTAAGTGGAGTGTAATTATACACGAAGAAGTCCCTGCCTTCCATGAGCGTGGAGAGCACCTACAGCTTTGCACTAGAACTGCCCATGTGAGACTGCTCAAGAGGCCTCTCTGGAGAGGTCAAATTAGCTAAATGAGGTCCAGTTGTACTGGTTTGGGGCCACAGAGCACCAACAACCCCTAGGCATTAGGCAAAAATCCACCTACCTTGTCTTTGCTTGGGTTTTACAGTGAGTCAGTGACCTGGCTGCAAGCAAGGACAGAAGATAAAACCCAGGCTCCAGGGTGTATCTATAGGAAGTGATCCAGGCTGCAGCAGTGAGAGCGGGACAGAAACAGCCCTAGGGATGGCTCGGAGTGAACCTTGCACCAGCATTTACGTCTGCAGGCCATTCCTGAAATGTCTTAGTGGGATAAACCGAGAACTGCCATCCCCCCATGTAAATAAAGGGATTTGTCCTAAAGCTAACAGACCCTGATCTTAAGTAGTTCCCAAGAATATGAAGTGACAATTAGGTGCCTAAGAAAATAACTTTCCCACTGCCTGGGAAAAAACACTCCTAGGACAATAACTTCACAGCTGTGATCGATGCAGGCTTTGAAAGAAAACAGGGGCCTGAAAGACTCTGCGTATGGTCTGAACAAGAAAAGAACAAAGACAACAAATAAAACTCAGGTATTTTTTAAAGGTCTGTGTCTTGCCTTCCATTATGAGCTTAAAGAGAAGTTGATGGAATGGTTACAGCCAGCCAGTTGCTCTGTGGGAATCTCATACACACCTGGCAAACACAGGGAGCAGTAAACTGGTGCTTGTAGCCTTTTGCCCACCCAGGGGATCATCCTGACAGGTCAGGTCCGTCGTGCATTCCCACAAATTCTTCAGGTGCCACTCTCTGGCTGCCCCATCACTGCAAAAGGGGATTGGGACTTATTTTCACATGTCTCAACAGAGAATTTTTACAGTTGTATTGTGCCCAAAATGTTGGAGCAGAGAAACACGAACCTGCGACCTCCAAAACCCCGGGGCTCCACGGGAGTTCTGCAGCTCATTTACACTGAGGCAGGATTTGCCACCAGGTTTGAGCCCCCAACACCTCCCACTCCTACCCTTTTTGGACACACAGCTTTCTGCTGACATTTCCCCCATCCTTTCCCGTGGGCTTGTGAGAACAAAGCAGCTCATGTTTGACAATTTCTCTGCGCGGAATCATTAGGTGAGATCATGGAGTCCAGCGATGGAAGCCATTTACCCAGTGGGTCAGTCCCCCTGTTCTGCAGAGGGCTCAGCCTGTCAGATTTCTCTGCTGCTGACTCTGGTGAGTTGGGCAGAAAACAGTTGCCGCTTTTTAAGAGCGGTGTTCTCACAAAAGCAAAGTTATGACGGACAGAGAACAAGCAAGCTCAGTTCATGAAGAAAGAGACTGACCGCTCTTCCCTCCTCGTGTCACTCCACTGACTCCAGGGCAATTGCAACAGCAGTGAGGGTGGACTCATCCACCCAGGGGAAAACAAGGCTTCCTTCAAATCCTCTTTTATTTACTCCAGTCAGCTGTGCTAAGTGTATCGATTCAATCAGCTATTTCCTTAACCATAAAACCAGATGTGCGCCGTCATGGCCCATCTACAGGGACTGAATCCATGCCATTTAGAAAATGCAGAATAAAAATAAAAAATCCCAAGAAAGCTGAGATATGCTGATGTTTGGAGCTCTCAGAGTTTCCTAGGTAAATAGCTTTTCTTTTGAGTCCCATTTATTTTTGTTACCTCCAAAGAAATGCTGTTCTAGCCACATTTCTTGGAAACAGTGTTGAGATTTAATGGGTTGTTACTGATGTGAATTCTCAGGGGAGAGGCTGGAGTACAGTGGGAATGTAGTATTCTCTTTGCTTCTGGGCATCAGCAACTTCTGCAAGCAATGTAGTGCAGTACATGTCAGTTTTGCAAATGCAGTTAATTACCTTGGTCCCTAATGAGAAGAGCTATTCAGCTTAAAAAAACACTGCAACCCTTTGGACTTAGGTTAGCTTCTGGGCATCTGGGTAATGTGTGGATTAGGGAGGCTGTATTGCTCAGTTTTCCTCTATTTCTTCTCAGACCATGTTCTGGTGTTTTCCACCGTAATTCTTATGGACCCTGCCACCTGAGGCAGGTGAGGGCACCAGTTCCTCTTTGCAAAGAGTCACCTAGGAAACGTGGCCTGGCTTCACCTCACCTTTGAGTGCTGGCTACCAGGTCTCCAGGTCATCTATTTCCCAAGCGAGCCCAAGAAGCAGAGGAGGGGAAGGAACCCCACAGAGAATTGTGATCAGTTCTCCATCTGCTGGGTTTCTCCTCCACCGCGAAGGATGCTGCAGGTGATTCAGATGGGGTCCACACGCCCCCAGTCTAACAACCTGCAGAGCCTGCCTGTATGCCGCTCTTCCTGGGATGAAGACACGGTGAGCAAACAGCTGCACTGTGGGAGACTATGCCCGACCTGCGTGTGCAGCTGGAGAGAGAGAAGTCTTTGTACAGGAATGGGGTGGGATTTGCTGCCTGAAGCGTGCTTTAAGCAACGCGGCTGTAATATGCTACATGCCAGATTGCAGACATTCCTGGGGCAGCTTTCCAGAATGTGAATAAACTTGGGATGTATGTATAAAACACCATAGAATGTGGCCCCTGAGAGGCCTGGAGATTGCATGGCACTGCCTTTGTACACAGAGCCTAAAGGGATTTGTCTAAGCCCACGTTTCCCTTTCAGTTCCTGTATCCACATGTGCTGATCAATTTTTGCTGTTTATTGGAGAAATTATCCTCAAATGTCATAGCACTCCAATGCACAAAGACTCATTTCCAATTGCATCATCCCCCGATTGCCACCACTAGCTAATATAGTGGTAAAATACCACAAACATAATGAATTGGGAGGCAATGAGAATGTGACACTAGGCTGTGTCACTTAGGCAGGCCTGAATAGGCTGCAGAGTCTCTGAGTTGGTCCATCCTGACGTCCTCATCGCAAGGGTAAAGTCACAAGTGATTCACTGCTTAGGGAAGTGTTATTTTAGAAAATGAATGACTCCAATTCAGGAATTACTGAATAGCACTAAGGCAAGCCATGCCCTAATGCCTACCTAAACAGTATCTGTCCAATGTACATATCAGCTCCATGTCCAGTCTGGAAAAAAACCACAGAGGAGAAATACAGCATCACAGACAGCAAATACCCAAGAGAGTTGAAGTGTAAACCCATATCTAACAGCTGAATATTCTCAGTCTCTAGGGAAAGATTGTTGTCATATAGATGTGGTTTCCTCTGGTGCAAGGTAATACTCCGGACCGCAAAAGAGTCAGTGGGGGTCTTTCTGTTGATACAATGATAATGCCTTCATGTAATTGAGCACCACTAATTAAAACCAAAAGTAAGAGAATAGTTTCAAAAGATGACTTGCTATTTTTCCCCCTTTAAGAGAGCTGTCTGACATCTGAAGAGTGGAGCTCTGCGTGGGCACACACATAAATTACTCTAGAGATAGCTCGTGCCCCTGTCTGTCATAACTGTCATAGTTGCAGAGAGAAATAAGTCAACAGAAACAACAAACTCTGGAAACACATGCAGCCAAACGCTGGGTTTCAAAGCAGGAAAACCTCACATGTACTGCTCTGCTCCTGACCTGTACTTTACACTGTACTATTTTGTGTTTTGTTCTTTCTCTTCCCCAGAGCAGACAGAAACCAGATCTTAAAACATTCACAATGAATTTTCAAATCAATAACATGTGAGACTTTGTCCAAAAGGTAAAGTTGTTGTAAAAATCAATGTTAGAGAGAAGACTTTGCCAATTCAATTATACTTGTTCCTCTCAAATTTAAAAAAAAGAAAAAAAAAAAGTGGAGTTATTTCAAGCCCAATAAATGTTCCTTGGACTAACATCCCAATTTTGTAAATACTCTCAGGGCTTCTTATGCCAGCTCCCCTCAAGGGGTCATTATTAACTCTAAATAGAGTCACCTTGTTTCAGAATCAGTCTCATGTCAAGCAGCGTTTCTGCCCGTGTCCACAATTTGAAAATAATGTTGTGTCCATTACATGGCATGAAGGCTTCCCAGAAATGGGAACTGTATGTCAACATTTAAACACAAGTAAGTGTGATTAGACATGGCAGCTGTCTAAAAAATATTCAGCTATTTCACTGAGTTTTGGGCAAAATATGAATGATTGTACCCATTCCAGTAAGTGCAGAACCTGAAAGGCTCAAACATTACCTTCTGCTTCTCAAGATTTTTTTAAGATTGATCCCAAAGACAAAGAAAACAGCAAGATAAAAGCATAAACAGCTGTGCTTCTGCTGGCTGAGCTGGAAACTTCAAGGAGTTTGTGAATCACTCAAAGACATGTAGTATACAGCACGCAGCCAAACTGCTGAATCCAGGCCGCTGTGGGAAGGGCTGAATGGCACAGCAAAATCTTCATACAGCTGTGGTATCACAAAGGTGCAGGGGTGATAAGATTTCCTCACTGGACATGATTTCTCACTCTCTGCCGTACTACCTGGCTTGCACCAACCCCTCTCATGCTGCACATGAGGTGAAAGTTTTTTGGGGGCAATAATAATCTTTTTGATCTGCATTTGTAGAGGGTAGTACTGAACTGTGATTCACGTTGCCAGAAGCTGCTTCAATGCAATAATACAGACAGAAATCGTAAGAGTTCCAGTCTCTGATCTGGACTTGCATTTCTGGCCTTGTCACAGACCTGTCACCTCTGTGCCTTGCGGACAGGGAACACATGCCTGCCTGGCAGGGCCGATGCGAGAGTCTTTCTGTGGTGCTGAGCCTGGAAATCCTTTAACTGCAAAGGAGCACGAGGCCCAAACATAGCAGTAGATAACACTGTCATACACTAATGCACACCCTAACGTACACTACATGCAGTTTAATTCCAGAGCCTCCCTCTCTGCCAGCACCAAGACATGGGAACATCTGGGTATCCAGGTATAATGCTTGTCACATCCCAGTCCTTGTCAATACACTGTCAATAATCTTCCCACAGCTGAAAGAAAATGAGTAGGAAGTAATTCATGCGCAAAGCCAAACTCTGAATGACCCAGTCTTCTCTTGTATGACAGAAAACTCTTATACACCAAATACAAAATCAGTTACAGAAACACCCCTGAAATCTGTTCTTGGTTATCTTGAAACTAAACCATGCCAGGAATTTGCGTAAGTTTTTTGCTTAAACACTGTCATTATTGGCACTTGATCAGATACAGATAAGTTAGGTTTCCAGCCTGTAAAGAGAATAATGCAAAAGGAATTGGAATAGATTAATTTCACATGTTTCATTTCAGGACAGGTAGTTTTTTTAAGCACTGAAGAAGCGTTAATATAAATCTGTGTTATAATAGTGGTGTAATTTATAAGAAAGTTTTAAAGCTTTTAGTCCATGAGTTTTTTCAATATTTAGAAGTCTTTTTTTCCCAATATGGTATCAAGTGAATAAGATTCTGAAATTGTCAAGCATGCATTTATTACTGTTTCTACCAAATACTTCATTACATTCGTTGGTCTGTCCCTCCACAGGAGAAGAATGGAGTTCTAGGCTGTGTTTTGTGACTTTTTAAGACTCTCATTTCTAATTATGTTTTTAATAAATGCTAGTGTATTACCAATCCCAAACACAACTGGGCTTGTCTGTGCCACTCCGCAGAGTGCTTGCACTAACATGTTTACTGTCCCTATGGACAAAAGGACTCAAGGCAGAAGCACTTCCTGCATTTCACAAGGTGAAGCTTGACAGGGAGGTTCAATGCTTTAATCCAGGATCCTGTGGGTGCCTTTTGCAAAGGGTGGAATATAACCTTGGAATCCCTTCAGCCTTGATCCACATCCTTAAATGTGTCATCTGTTACAGAATCACAGAATCACAGAATAGTAGGGGTTGGAAGGGACCTCTGTGGGTCATCTAGTCCAACCCTCCTGCCGAAGCAGGGTCACCTACAGCAGGCTGCACAGGACCTTGTCCAGGCGGGTCTTGAA
>Ga0065711_1026866_pt1 | contig 58004 bp, 22 predicted proteins | sample Hoacrofraction12_FD_59098 | JGI IMG/M metagenome (GOLD analysis project Ga0065711, IMG submission 59098) | Hoatzin crop microbial communities from Cojedes, Venezuela - Epithelial fraction 12 v2 (version 2) | ecosystem: Host-associated > Birds > Digestive system > Esophagus > Crop | place... | reverse complement strand
ACTTTTTTTTTTTTTTTTTTGTGATTTGCAGCTCAAATCTTTGTGTTTGGTATGTAAGTAGGTAAGACACATTTACTTCCCCAAATTTTATCAGGGAGACTCTTCGCATCAGCAAAATCTCAAAGCAGAGTTCCCCAGCTGAACCATGCGATATGTGAAGAAGTATCCCCATCAAGTTTTTTTGATTTGTCATGTACCAGTTTTCTTTTAAACCCTGTTCTCCAGTTATAGTATTAGAATGAGCAGGAATAATTTTTCCTGTCCACGTTCCCCATACTAAGCCCGAATGTACAGACCACTCCAATATCCCCCGTCAAAGGTCTGGCTTCCAGAAGGAGGAGTCTTGTCCCACTCCATTGTTCCTAAGGTGGAAAGCATCCATGAGTGTGTTCATCTCAGTGAGTATTTCCTGGTTTATTCCCTATCCTTTTCTTAATGATTCCTAACATTTCCATTTGGACACTTATTTTGACCATGGGGCTGAGACCTTTTTTTTAGAAATGTTCATTTCACCCTCGAATCTCATTTTGAACGAATGAGGCTAATTCAGAGCCCACATTTAGATATGTGCTTAATTCTATCTGATTTGTTTATGTAGAGGAAGGCAGAAGAACACTGGACTGAAGTTTCCACCTAGCGGAGAGTGGAAACTCACACAAACATTTGCCCACCTTTTGTCTTAGGAATTCAGGTTGTCTGAACAGTGTGTCACTGGGGAGAGGCGTTAAAGCATTTAGCATACATTCAGGCAAGTGGATTTCCCTGTTTTGCTTTACCTGTCTCTGTAAAGCAGAGACCAGAAATGGTGTCCAGGATGATTCTTCCATTAACTACTTCAGTCTCTAATGCTGGCTTCACACCAATGCAGTTAATGAATAAAGATTCTGGTAACAATTCATTACCACAAAACCCATTCTTGCTCAACAGAAGGAACTAATGACAAAATGTATTTTCTTTTTTCCCTTTCTAAATCGATGTTATCAAAGAAAGCAAGCATCAAGACACCAAACCATACAGAAAGAATTATGAAATACTTCCTTTCTTGTACTCTAACATGTTTCAATTAAAATATGCAAATATTAGCATGATTTTCTGGGACTTTTTAAATAGAAAAGTTAGCAATGTTGATATGGACATTATGGACTGATTTTACATTTCCTAACTTCTTCTTTTAAGGGTTTCTACTTTGTGATTTTGTTCCACCTAAGCATTAACAAAAGATTGAGATCAGGATATGCATATACTGGAATATCACAAAGCTGCAATTAAAATCTCTGCTCTTTGATATCAGCAGTGAGCTGCTGACATGGATAATAAACGTCTACTTCACATTTTTGTAATTGTGCAAGGGATGACAACAATGACTGCAAGTGTAAAATTTCTTTCACAGATAAGCTTTGGCAGGGAAAAGCAGAATGCCAGGTGATGATGCAGCAAAACATTTGCAGATTATAATAAAACCACCTAGTCATTGTTCATTACTTGTTATGTTTAGAACAGAAGGCATAGCTTTGATGTCTAGGAAATAAATTGAATTAAGAACACAGCAGGCTTGCTATGTGTTCATACCAAACACTCAAGTTTGCTATCCAAGGGATGATACTTGCAAAGGCTGCAGAAGGGTCATCTGAAGTAATAGCACTCCTCCAAGAAGAAAATGCACCCAAGCCACTCCTGGTCGTACTGAGAGACAGCAGCACAGGGCACTGCTTTTCTCAACTTCACTGACAAAGTGTTAAAGGGCCCCTGGGAGCAGCTCCCATAGCTGTTTACCTTTCATATTCCATTTGTGGGAACCCATTTCAAAGGGCAGAGCGTAGCGATGGAGGAATGAAGGCTGACACCCTGGATGCTGTTGGTTCAAGGAACATATACGACGTGTATAGCAGAGGGTGTGTTTTTTTATGTGATTTTGCTGCTGAACCAGAGTTCTGAAGTGCAAGTAACCCCTCCAGTACAGAAAAGAGTTCTTTCAAAACCACCCATCACCATGAAATGCAGAGAGTCAACTGTGATGGGGGCTTCTGGGGCTTGCAAGTCCACCTGCAGGAGCCAGGAAGGCTCCTGTGATTACTCACCACCTGACCACCAGCCTGCCATGGCTGGGCAGCCTGTAGTGCCTGCTGACTCGCGCAGGATTAGACCAGTCAGACAGAGAGGAAAGCCCTGTGTCATAACAGTGGCCTCACTGAAACATTTATCCTTTGGGATGTCAGCCTGAGCTTTGAAATTCTTTGCTTGTGCTGGTTACCTGACTTAATGTTTTTGAACTGTAGTCCTCTGTTCCTTGAGAGAAAATGTATATTTAGACTAATTTAAATGCATTAAGTTGCATACTTATTTTCCTGCCCTGCCCTTAAGAAGCAGAATGTTACACATAAATTCTAATTTACATTACAGGAAGTAATGTAAATTACTATCCATGGAGTTGCACCTTGAGGATATACCCTGGAGTATTTATTACGAAAGTATGACTGTTACCTGGTTCAGTATGTAATTTGGTACACAGAATGCACCATGTCCCCCTTTCACCTTAGGGATATAAATAAATATTTTTGTAAACATACACTGTTTAACTTATATACCACAGCAGATCCTGCAAATCCATAGTTTGCTTCTTGAAAAAAAAAACCAAAAAACAGATTTATCCATAAGATGCAACAAATATAGAAAGGAACTCCTGCCTAGAACCAATTTATAACCAATTTCCAAGTGTCTTGGTTACACTGATCTTAATCTCAAAATAGCTTTAATGACCTTACTTAATCACAGCCTTTCACGTACCAAATGAGGCAGCATACAATACACTGTGCAAGAAAAATTAGAGAAGCTGCAATATACTGACCAGCTGTCTTGGTAGCAGAAGACACATACTTCTCATCCTTAGAAGATCATGTAATTACTTCCTCCTCCCTTTCCTTCCCCTCTTTTTGGGCCGTATGCTGTGAAGTGTTACAGAATCATACACTGAGGCTGAATGAAATCGATTTCAGGAGCACGCGGGATGACAGACATCCCTTAGCCATTTGCTAGCCCAGGCAGCTTTGATGGCTGCTGCTGAAGAAGGTTTGGATGGTGCATCCACCAATTTGCCAGGTTGTTAAAACTTGCTGAATAAGGTGAAGACTTCCCATAATGCCAAATTGTCCTGATGAGACTTTTACAATCAAGCCAAGGACTTGGTTACTTCCCCACTCATGGGAAGAGAGACAGACCTTGATTCAGCAATGTACTTCAGCGTGTGCCTCAAAATACTCTGTTGAGTGGTCTCTGCTGTTGTCAAGTACCTCACCTCAGTTTAGATAAAACATAAAAGGTGACTCAGTCTGATCTACTTAAGTCAAAGGAAACTGTGACCTGCCTTTTAGCCTACAGGGGCAAACAAGAGAGATTTTAGAATCATACATCATCAAGTTGTTGTATATGAAATAATCTTGTGCTCATGTGTCTAGGTCACAGACCAGCAGCATTTGTTCGTATGAACCATCACTGGATCAACAGTCTCAGCAAAAAAAGCATAAAATCTTGAATGCACTGAGTGATGAAGCAAATACTTGATTTGGAGTTATTTTCTGCACAAATTCACGAGGAAGATGTAGATAGCTGGTGCATATATTCCTGCTGTCTTCCATAGACAGAAGACTTCAATTTCCAGGAGTGCCAGCTCTGGAAGATTCCCCCAACCCTAAAACTTTTAGCTTTCCATGATTTTCAGAGCTCATCAAAGATTTAGCTCATCAAGCTCTGTTAACAATAGCATCGTACATGTTCCTAAAATGCATCTTTGCCAAAATCTGCTAAAGAAATGTCCTTCTTCTCTTACTTCAAAATACTAAGACAGAGCCAATAATAGTGTGTTTTTTTCTCTGTGACAGCTTCTAGTTCAAGAAGTACTTCATCCACAGGGCTGAATTTCCTTGGGCTGCACAGAGGTTGGATTTGAGAGTGAATGATGAAACAAAGCAGTATGTTTTAGCTTAAACCCTTTGAAAGAATAAATAACTGATGATGACTTTTCAAGGTCATTCTGCCTCGGGATATGAATGTGAAGCCTCTTTGGCTTGCATAGGGTAAGGCAATCAGACCAATCTTCCTGTAAATACGATGCCCAAATCAGGCCTTGTTAGATCAACATTCACAAATCTACTTTGCTACCTTGAAGCAACAGGAGGAAACTCAGCATGAGAAAAAGGGTAAGTTAATATTGCTTCAAACTGTCTCCTCCAAATTAAGAACTTTCTGTGCAGGTTGAAGATGACATAGCAGCTGCAGAGCATGTTGAATTGATTTTGCCAGGTATGTACCTGCATGAGGCTGCTGTTTAATTTAGTAACTGGAGGGTTAATTAGTTCTGGGATTGTAAACAGGTTGGTTAAACAGAAGTGCAGATGAGCTGCCACGTTCCAGTTGCCACGAGTAGACTAAACACATAGGGAGAATAACTAATCTGCTTCCCCGAACACCTATATGCTAAATTAGCACAAAGGCAGAGCTGTGCAGAAGTTGGAGAGCTGCTAGCAACAAGCTGGCTAGGCTGTTCCTCAGATCTGGGGTTTCTGAAGTAGTTTTCTGAAGTAGTTTTCTATACGAAAATTCAAGGTGCACCTTTAGTAAGAGACTTCTCAGATAAGAAGATCTTGTCAGTTTATTTCATAACTGTAAGCATTTTATCTTAGAAGAAAAGAAGATATTTCTCCTAGAACATACTTGGGGAAAGTTGTTTCTCTATGACACTCTGCAGAATGGACATTTCATGGCTTTTCAGTAACTGAAGGAATTTAGACGTGTGAGAAGTAATGACAAGCTAGAGATTGTTCAAATGGCCTCTCACTCTTTCAGAAAATTTGAAAACGGCAAAAGTATTCCAGGGACAAATTTGCCAAAAAAAAATTCCAGTCTGTATTTTGCCAAACAAAATAATAATAATAAAGAATCAGATGAAAACCAAAAGATTTGGTCTTGGTAACTAAAATTGAAGCTTCACAAGGGAGGGTGGATCAGGTGCTCTATACCGACATTTCCAGGTCACACTACTTTTTTCCATTACGAATCGCTGTCACTAGTGTCCATTCTGGAAAGTCCTTGGACAATCCAAACAGAAAACAAACAAGATCTTTCCAGGATACTGTGACTGGAGTCTGACTGGAAATATCTGGATATATTTGACATCTTGTGGAAAAACACATCTGTTCAAAGCTCTCAGCTGTTTGAGTGTTTAGGAAGCAACTAAAACACAAAGAGAAAGCAGGAACACTGAAATATGTTACTGAATATTTTTTCTTTGAAAACCAGAATTTTTTGGTCACTGTATTCAAAAGCCTTCATTCACTTTGAATGTAAATACAACAGAGTTAAGATTCTCATGGAGGACTCATCTCTGATTTTACTTGTACTCAATTAAGTTCATCCCCAATGGATGATTCCAAAGACCACCATTTCACTCCAACTTCTGGACATTAAAACCTACTCTGTTCTCAGAAACATGTTAGAAATGACCTAGTAATGATAAAAAATCATGTGTACAGATAAGCTGGACTGTATAAGATACTGTTATTCTTCAATAACACATTCAGGAAATAGTGTCACTCTATTCATTTTTAGTCTATTTAGTTCTAGGTGAGCACATACATACACTACAGTGAAGTATCTCATTTGTATACATCAGGCTATCCACATTTTACCATATGGAGGTATCACATTAGTAGCTGTTTTCCTTAAATAGACTACAGTTTGCTTTAATCTTCCTTTCTGTGCATGATCTTGTAAGAGTAAAAAGACTTTCATACAAAGGCTGTGTTTTTATATGCAAATACATCATTTGATTACACGCTTTCGTGTCCCTACTTTATCATGAATATTTCTGATGAATGTTTTATGGGTTAGGTTTAGGATTTCTGAGCTATTTCAAATTTTATCTGTTTGCCATCTCATCTGCAAATACCGCATCTTTGTTGATGTTGATTGGTCTCATTTACATATTTATCACACTTTCATTTTCAAGGATGTTTTGCTATAAAATGTCTGTCCCCATTTGTCCTCCATGTACTGACAGTACATAGATATACTTTCTGATTGAGCTCATTTCCATATATAATTTTTTTGGTTAACAATAAATCACCACTTAGAGACTTCCTATTCAGTGTGATCACTACCTTCATACATATCTGACATATGGTTTCTGAGTAATTAAAGATAATGGAGGCAGTTTACAATGCACTTTGCAAGCCACTTCATAGTCCAGAGAGCTTGATTTTCCACAAGGACTAGGCTACAAGGAACCCTCCAGGACTGGGAAGAAATAAGTGCCAACAAAACTGCCGACACGGAGCTGATCTTATTCCTAACTGGTAACTCTTGGCCACAAAAAATAAGACTTTCTTTGTCTTTTCTCAAGAAAAAAGACCCTTTATAGTGGTTCTTGATGGGCTTATGGGGGTCCAGACCCACGAGTGGGATGCAGCAACTGAAGGCTTTTTAGTGTGTACCATGTACCAATAGAAGTCTCCTGAACCTACAGTAGTACCCTGAAATGCATCTCATGTTTCAGAAAAGGCCAGGTGCCATGTGAGCTTTACCACTTGCTGCTGACCAGCAGCTCTTCAATCCTTCTTGCATGTTCACTGCTTGTTCTCCATCCATCCATCCATCCATCCATCCATCCATCCATCCATCCATCCATCCACCCATCCTTCTCTAGATTCAAAATCTATTCCCTTTCCTCACCATACTTTCTGGTGTGTTCACCTTCTTGCTAAATCCCTTAGTTATGCAAGAATACAAGCGAAAATTGTAGAAACGATGCAGATAAATGTCGGCAATCTATTCCTTTTTAGCTTTGCCATTACACACACAGCACTGAAAAAGGCACTTTAAAGTGCATTTCCCCACTATCGCTCAGACTCCTTCTGGTGAACAGATTGTTTGTGACCCTGTCAGGGTGCAAGTGCTGGGTGTGTTTCTAAACAAAATGTTGTGATCTGCTTATATATGAATTAATTCAGAAAAATGGTACGTGCCCCAGAATAGTTCAGGTTGGACAGTGACACTTCTTGTTTCTGGTGCTAGCCCCAGTTAACCCATAGATTTTCTGTTGCTAAAGAATAGTATGAAACATGTAACCAATGATTTTTCTTTCTAGTGGTGGAGGACTGCAATACATCCACAACAGTATACTAATGAATGTATGATACATCTGTTCATCAAAGGTGCTCATAATTGTATCTCCAGGCTTATCACTAAAATTCACAGGAATTAGGTGCTCACACCCTTTATGTGCTAAGATTTTTACATCTTTCGCCCATAAGAAACTTCTCTAACACATCCTGCCAGCTGACTCTGAACATGCACAAAGCAATCCTATTTATTCATTAGTGCAAAGAGAATTGGCTGAACAGGTATGAACAGAAGTGCTTTCCTCCCTAATCTTTCCACTGTTTCATTCCAAAATTCTCAAAATAATCAGTTTCCCATGATCTTCTGCTATAGCACTGTATTTATTAAATGTAATGACACTCCATGCTGAACCAACCCTTTGACTGAGGACTGCCCCCTTGCTGATATAAAAATGTATTTATGACAACAATGTTTTGGAACATGATGTTAAAAAAAAGTTTCAAATTTTTTTAAACAGAAAGTTGAAACTAGATGAAGCTCTGAGATAGGGACTTATTCACAGGCCGTAATAGAAGCTGCAACCAGAAACTGCTGTTTGGAGTAAAATAGTTGTTTTCTAATAAATATGGAGGTGATACATACATTTTCTCTAGGTCACCAAGTCCTGCGAAAGCTCCTTTTGGAATGACTCTCATCTTGGTGAGGACAAATCTCCTGAAAATAGAGAAAATGGAGTGGTTATTCACTATTCAAAACACAGGACTGTGCGGTTGCCTTGTCAGCACAGGAGATGCCGTTATCACAAGCACTAGGATAGTTTCCAGGCTGAAGGTTTCAGTGGCTAAATACAGCTCTGATGTTCAAAGGCTTTGTGGAACTGCAACTGCCTGCCTGGACCAAAATTACAGCACAGTGTTGGGCTACTTCAGGAGCTCCTCAGTGGGAAAAACATCCCTCAGTAATTGCAATTTCACTGTTTTCTTCAGTAAGAGATTCAGACCTGGTCACCGCAGCTTTGCTGTGTGCTGGGAGGGGACAGTGTCTTTCTCGTCTCAACCTCTCATTTGAGAGGTGCTCAAGCACAGGATGAAGCAGCCCTGTGGAGCCAGACTGAGGTGAGCTGGCTACACAAGGCTGTAAGGTGGTACATGTATGCTCATGTAAGATAAGCCTTAACCTGCTGCAAAGGTAATTTAAGGAGTCAGTTACTATCTCCCATTAGTGCAACTTTAATACACTTTGCTGCTTCTCACAGTCTCTCTTCTAATTAGTTCATAAGATGTCACAAAACTGGGACTTTGGAATACGCATCTCGATCACACGTGCACCAAGACAACATTTTATTAATTTTTTAAATGTTACACAATATGCTTTATGAAGAAAAAACACTTAAAATATCATATAAACCTTTTTGTTAACCTGGACTCATCTGCATTTATTGCAGTAAACAAAGAGGACTACAAAACTTCTGATGGCAAACTCAGCAAACGAAAGGTAGGGTTTCTACTACTTCTTGGAGAGATAAGGTGTTATCTGGGTAATTGTTTTCTTTCACGCATTTAATCATTCATAGGTAGTGAGCACAAACGTCTGCATATGTTAACATGACCTACTCATGAAGATACATGCTTCACATGATACACTTATGACTAGATGCCAGGTCAAGAAAGCATAGCTGAGACAAGAGAAAGCCCACAGAGTTTTTGTAGAGATATATAATGTATTTTTGTATTTTCTGCTGAGAATAAAAGTAATATTCAACCTCCCAGGTATTAAACACCAAGCACATAAATAAGCAAGACATAGAAAATATTGGTTGCATTGAGCCATAGCTGTTAAAAAATGGTATATTCTTGTTTTTAAAAAAACCATCACGTATGTTTCATGCATGAATATCACCCTGTGACTCAGTATCTTAGTCCATTTTCCCATAGAAATGGAAATGAATTGTTTTCTGAATTACTATGGAAATCTTTTTTTCAGTGAGTGTGCCTACCAGACCATCCCTCATTTTTATCATCTCCGAACTGGTTTTGCATGGCTGCTTGGGGAAGCCTTTCAGCTTGTTACTGTGCAGCCTTATTGTAACTTTTGCAGAAGGACAGAAATGGAAACTCAGCCTGGTATTACGTGCTGTGTAGTCCTGCAAATTTTAACACAATACTTCAGAACTAGAGACTTACTTTCTTACTGTTCACATAAAGTATTCATGCAACCCTCATCTATATTTTATTTCAGCTGATTAGTTTAGAATTTTCATGGGAGATTATCATGGTTTAATCAAAATCTTAGTGAAAAAAAGTATTATCCTGATAGAATATCACTGTAAAAGTTTCATAGTTTTTAATTGTAGGTCTTTAGTAGAATCTAGACCCTCATTTAGATTCCCAAGTATGAGTTAGTATTTACTTAAGTGGGACAAAGTCAATGGACACCTCACCTAGCTCTAAAAATGTCACGGTGATTACACCAGAAGTGGACTTGGCCCCATACTTTTTTAAACATTGAAATTTATGGTATTCTCAGCCCTGAAAGACGATGAAGTCAGTTTGATATTCCGTTATTCCTGTACTATCATTAATGTAAATCAGAAAGAGCTTCAGCACCGCCACACAAGAATTACAGTATTGAGATCATTATGCAAATGTTAGAAGGATTAAAGAGCTTCCAGAAAAGGCCTAACCTGGATTAGGCAATTTGTAAAGCCCTACTGAAAACACGGCCAGTGTAATACTTGCAAAGTTATGGCTGTGCTTTCAGAGTGCAGACAGATACAACGGATCCTTGCAGAACACCCAGCAGGCTTAGTGCTACAAAGTTGAACCATCAGGAAACTCTTTAACTGTGATCTGCTTTGAAACCTTTCCTAAACTCTCCTTTGTAGAAACACACACCTAATTTTGGAGCCGTAGAAAGTAGACTCGGTCTTAAAAGACATCTATAATTATTTTTTTTTTTTTTTTGTGGCAATGTTCTAAAATGAATCCTCTCTCTGCAGGCACAGATCATCAGGAAGTTTGAAATTTTTTAATTAAACACTGGCCTGTGCCATACTTCACCACAACAAGAATTTACAGCCCGAACCCGAAACTAATTAAAAGAAAGGAATCTTATGCATGGATGAGGTTACCTATATGAGTAAAGCCACAAGTGCATAGAAGTAAAAATCAAACCTTGAGCTTATTTATTGAATACCCTGCTATCCTGCACTAAGAAGGTGCCAGAATTCAGGAGCCATACGTCTAATGCCCCAGAGAAGGTAAAGAAGAATTGAAGTTTAATAGCTGAAGTCTCACATTCCACTTTAAAAAATTAGGGTTAATTGTTTTTAAACATCCTTGAGTAGGCTAATAAAGTCAGCCTTAATGGTATAACGAACACTGAAAATTAGAATCAGCTACTTGTTGAATTATCAACTGTGTAATGAATAGGAGTCTATTATAACTTGCCAAATGCTGTATTGTCAATAAATCTCACCCATTAGGCTCCAAGAATCAATCCGTACTTAACTTAAGATACTTGCTGTGCAGTACCAAATCTTTCTGAGGTACAAGGAGGAAATAACTGAAAAGCATTTCCTTGGTTTGGTTTTCGGCATTATAGTAAGGTCAAAGAAAAGAATACAGTCCACCTTCGTTCATGGCATGTTTCATGCCAAGACAAACAAGTCAATAAAAGCATCATTTAAAAAACATGTACTTATTGGAGAGGTGCAGTATTTGGTCCTAAAAAATTATGTTAGCACTTAGGCACCGGCGAGGAAAGCACTGAAAATCCTAAACACTCAGTCTGTGACATGGAATTGAAAACCCAGAGCCAGATGCTCAACATAAGACACCAGAAAGGTTAGACCGAAGGCTAGGTGATCCAAAAATCAGTAAGCACAGCCAGCCCCCAGGAAACACTAAATCTCACCTCCCAGAGCTTTCAGCTCAGCGTCAGAGCTGCAGGAGTAGCACCACCCTCAACACATACAGGAGAAGCCAGGGAGCCCCGGCTCACAGCAAGCTTTGCCAGGAGGGAGGAAGGTTTCACGCTCTCTCAACACAGCCCTGGCAGCAGAAGGACAGACACAGGGAACGGGAATCCCAGCTTCAAGTCCCAGCTCACCATGAGAGCTTCAGCCTCCTGTATTTCATGCCCCAGGAGGATGCTCCGTGGTTGAGGGACCTCTCCCTGTCTAGGCTCAAGCATCACACAGCCAGGGCTATGAGACTCCTTGTGCCACCAAAGAGGACAAGGGGGAATTTAACCCCACCATCCTCTCTAGAGGTGTTATAGTTAGAGTTGATTTCCCTGGGACAAATTAGCAAAAATTATTACACTTTTTAAAGTCCAAAGTTCAGTGATGCTAATGTTATATTTAGGCTACACTGGGTCCCAGAAGTCTTAGCAAGGCACCCGGAGTTGGAACTACCAAAAACTTAACAAATGATGACAGAGCAGAAACAAGCACAGGAAAGGAAACGAAACCCAAATGCTGACATAATTACAAGAAGGCAATAATGAGAAGGTAATATACATGGCTGGAAGCAGAAGAGCAGTATAAGAACTATTGTCATTCCTTACGAACATCGGTATAAACTAAATTTAAATCTGTTCTGTTGCTCCTGTACATCCTTCGATATCCAGGAGAGGTTTCTAAATCCTGATTTAAATATATCTGTTGAAGGTGCTTCTTGTGGAGTTTACTGACAGAAGCTGAAGCTGTCTGCTGCAGTTGTACATTCCCACTTATATTTTATATGTTTGTATATATGTATTATGAATTATATTATAAATATTTACTTAAATATATAATATTGCTTAATATTTAACTGACTTTTACCTACTTATATTTTTCTGACCGGTGAGAGTATTTATTTTCTGTTGTGCAGTAATATTCTTTTACATCTGGAAGGACAGGTAAGCTTACAATCGGACTGTATTTCTCCAGATTGAACACGCAAAATTCCCACAGGTTTTTCCATTTTTCATTTCTAAGTGCTTTATATGCCTCTTTATTATATCATTTTAGCTTGTCCCATGAACGGATATGAGCAAATTCTTCTATTATGAAACTACTAGAGAACTGTTGTTAATTAAGGCTAGACATATCATGACTAGGGCAGAACTATCTTCTACTGATTTGTTTATTTATACAGAGACATCTAAACCAGGTTACTTAAAATAGTGGGGGTCTCAGTTGGCATGAAGCCACTGACACAGGTGACTTAACACCACTCTGCATCACCACGAAGAGCAAACCCAAAGACATCTTGTTTCTGTATATCTGTGTCTCACATAAGAGAAATATTATAGTGTCAACTTAATCTCAAAGCCTATAAAGGACACTCTACAAGCAACAGAAATTAGCAGGTACTGGTAAAATGTTCCTGAATAACTCTTTCACATTTCCAGTGATGAAGAGATTTATTGAACTTTTCCTAAAATAGAGTCTTCTGCAACTGAAGTAGTCCAGACAAAAAGAACATAAGACTTGAAGGGAAAAAAAAGACTGAAAAAAATTAATGTTCTACCATCCAGCCTCACATGAATCTAGTGATGGAAATCAGACCGACCTTATCACAAAGGGATGGAGGACTGAATGTCATTATTCAAGTATCTGGCACCCAGGGCATGGGTAATTAAAAAGACCTGATCACTTACCAGATAAAAAAAGTGGTCCATAGGGATCATTTCTGCTAAATGTCTCTAAAAAAGTGTGCATAGGAAACTTGTGAAGTGTGCACATTAAGAAAATCAGTATAAATACACTGTGCTTGTGAGGTCAGTCATTTATGTGTGAAATGATGTATTTTGCATATTCATCAAATGAGTTCTCAGACCCTGATCCCGCAGGCTTTTTCCTGAACAATTATGAAGCTGTTCTGTGGTGTAAATTCTCCACCAGAACTTAACCCTGCACTGCCCTGGTGCTCTCTCCTCCCAGCCCCCTTCCTTGGCAAGTGCACACCACCACTGGCAATAACCTTGCACAACAAAGGACTGCACTGATTGTCAGAAATTAGACTACTTAAAAAAAAAACCAATTTCTGCTTCATAAAACAAGGCTGTATTTAGGTCTTTCAAAACACTCTTTAAAACTCATTTCTCAGATCTACTTAAGTCACACACAGTTAATCAGAAAGTGTGTGCACTGTAGAATTATCTTCCCTGGCTCATGTAAATTGCAAATTCATGATGTTAAAATGAACCATATCAAGCAGATACTATAAACTTTACAACATACGGACCAAAGGAAAATAAAATAAAAAGCCAAAAAGATTCGGTGACCATAATGCTAAATCACCAAATTCAGTTCCAAAGAAATAAATGTGATAGGATTTTGAAGAACACTTTGCTTTAATCTCTAAGGTAATAGACTGATGTTATCACCTTCTAATCCTCTGCAGCAATGTGTATTTTGTCAAATAAAGATTTACAGTGAAATTTAATTTTCTCTTTGTAATTTTTTGTTGTTGTTCCTTTGTTTTTGCTTCTTGCTTTGGAGATGTGCTGGAGGTTCCAGCACAAGCAACAGATGAGTCTTTGATTTACAACAGAAAACTATGTCATGACCTATTTAGTGTGCTCTTGATTAAATGCAAAAAATCAACAAAATCCTGTCCCCTGGTTTTTTTCGGTTTTCGCTTAATTAGTCAATGCAACAATGAAGGACTCTTGCTTTTCATGCTGTCGTAGGCGAAAAATAGATACTGCAGACTGTGTCCCAGATGGTGTAAATCAATCTAGCTGTGTCATTTTGGCCCTAAACTTTTGTCCTAATTCTCACTGGAATGAATCATGAGATTCTTTTGAGCTAAATGTGATTTAAATCACATTTACGAAGAACATTTGTTAACCCCCAGCTCACTGAAATGGGGTCACATTGCCATATGATTTCCCTATGACTAGGTTCTGGTTCTAGTAAACATCTCATTAGAAAGGGGTATATGCAGAAATACTCGAGCCTGAAAGTATTTTTCCTAATCAGCTGTCTGGGTGGAAGATCTCTGTAATCTATTGATCAGTTTGTAGCTGGTTTTGGACATAGCTATGGTTTCCCCTTCCTATCAGCAGGCGGAGAGGAGTCCAAAACTCATAAATCAGATCCTAAAGCATCAGAATTCAAAAACCATCAAGTTAAACGCAAAAAGATTAGTTTTATTTGCTTTCTCATTTTAAAATCTTTAAAGTGTGTTCATATCATGCTGCAAAGCTATTTTCAACAGTCATGAAGCTTTAATTTAAAAACAGAGAAAGATTTATATTAGTTGCCTCAATTCCAGGAGAGGCTGAGGCTGGGACTTCATAAGTCTGACAGGATCACAAAGAATGGCACTGCAGTGACAAAACACTGCTCCCACCATCTTAATGGCTCATCTTTTCAGACAGCTGTGCCATCTTCTTAAGGGAAAACCAAAGCCAAGCAGAATATTTGTCCAATAATGACTATTTATGTAACTACATATCCGTTTCACAAAGGGGACCCTGATGGCACAGACACGCTTGAATAATGGAGGAAGAGGTTTGGAATTAATTTTTTCAACCGAGACATGATCCACGCATTTGAGAGTCTGAGATTCCCTACTATACACACGTGTATATTGATTTATGAGAGAGAGACTGTAGTCCCTTGCTAATATGCACAATCTGGCTTGAAGGATCTAATCACTGCATTCACCTAATGTGCTCAAGTCGGCTGCTCATCCACTTAAAGTGCTTGCGAAAGTACAAGTTATCTAGACTGTGCAGCTGGTTTATTCTTTTTGTGGGTTAATAAAAGCAAGCAAAGGTGAGTATTGCAAGCAAAAATCTGACAATACACATTTTATGGAGAAGACAGAAACCAAAGATATGCTTCTAAGTTTCAGGCTGTAATGGGCCTGGCTGGGAGAGAGTTAATTTTCTTCAGGGCAGCTTGTATGGTGCTGTGGTTTAGATTTTTGACCAAAACTGCACTGATAACACGCTAATCGTCTAGCTTTTGCTGAACAGTTCTTGCACAGTGTCAAGGCCACCTCTGTTTCTCACTTTGCCCCCACAGTGAATAGACGGGGGGTGGGCAATAGGCTGAGGGGGGACACAATTGGGCAGGTGACCCAAACTCACCAGGGAGATATTCCATACCATGTAACATCCTGCTCAGCAATACAAGGGAAAACCATTCTTCTATCTCAGTTAAAAATGCAGGATAACTCTGGGAGGGTTCATGTTCCCCTTTCAGGTACTTTACTAGGGAATCTCCTCTGGTCAGGGAGTGATGTAAGGGGCATCTCTGAGAAAGAAAACATTTTGGCTTGTGTGCTATTAAACAAAGCAATGTATAGACAAAGTAAATACAACTAGAACTGCAGTGATAAAGCTATTAGCGATGCCCGTGTGCTTTGCAGGTGTGAATGCAAAAGGCAATACGTGCAGTAGCTCGTGAAAAATCACTCCTTAATCTTTACCAGTGGCTTGCCTTAAAAATCAATTTCTGTTTCTTTTTTGAATTAGATTAAAAGGATAATGAATAGTACTAATGGCATTCCTACTCTAATTTTAGTGCGTACTTGCTTGGCGTAATAATGTCATCCAGCCACAAAAAGCTGAAGCTAACAATTTTAAGACCACACAGCTGATGTCCTGTTGGCATTTCACTTCTGGAGTGCCCACGATACCACAACATGGATAACAAGATGCCTGTTTCCCCAGCAGAGCTGTGATGCTGCTCACACAGACACACAGCAAAGTTGCTGTGGGATTTGGTTTTCCCCCAAGACCTTGCTTAGGTCAGCTAATAAGTTGCACACGGTGCCTCTCAGCAGCTAACAGCTGATAAAGAGAGATAAGGAAGGACAGAAAATTGTTGTGAGGGAAAAAAAAAGCATCTAAAAGACAGCGAAAGTGGTCAAGCAACATGCTTTAAAGCTTACTCTCCCTCCCCCTTGCCTTATTTTTCCAAAACCATGGTATGTTTAGTCTCAACACTGATACCCTTTTCATTTCTGGACAAAGCATGCGCTGTCCTCAGTAACACCATCCATCCCCCCACGGCGTTGCAGATAGCTTTTTTCCGAGGTCACACGTGCAGGCTGTTAAAAATAAAGCTCCAAGATGCTTTGAAATACCTCTGCTTGAGTAGGGTGGGATGAATCTGGAGACAGAGGATTAAAAAGAAATAAGATGGAGAGGAAAAAAAGAGAAAATTGCGAAATTCACAATCAGAAAAACAGATGCTACACCAGCACTTACTCAATCTGAGATGTTTAATGGTCTACACTTGGTGCAGCTATTTCACTGTACTTGGACTGCGTTGCTTTACACTGAGATAAAGCTGGAGAGGAACAGACTTGTGACTATTCAGACCAGTTGCCTGTGTGTGTCAACTCCTTTTGCAGAGTGTCTGACAAACAATTTTGTTGAAGGCTTAGGTGCAAGTGGCAGTTACAGACAAGGCATGTAACAAACACAAAAGGCACGCACGCCCCGAGCCGACTTACTGCAGAGCACCCTCTGACACAAGGACATTGGTCCCTTCTGTGGATCTGGGTGGCTGCAAGTCAAAGGGCAAACTTTGCGTCCTGCATCCTTGCAGCAGATAAAGCAGACCATGAAGCAATGCTGTCTCGGCAAGAAGGACCTCCTTCTTTGTTTAAGCTTGCCCAGAGCTGGAGCAAAGCAAAGCTGGAGCTCTGGATTGCTCTACAGTATGTACACAGAGAGAAAAAAAGGTTTGCCACCGAGAAAAAATTGCAACAACAAACAAGTCCTCTTTAGGCCTATGAGCAGAATCACAGTTATCATGCTCGCATCCGGGAAGAGTTTAACTGCTAGGAATGAGTAACCCACAAAAAAGGCCAGCAGTAAGCTTGAAAGCACAGTTAAAATTGCTTCTATTAATGTCAAAGGCATGCTGTGAAAAGTGTTTTATATAAGATAAATAACACAAGTGAATGAAGTTATCCTGTCTTGGTTACAGAAAGTCAGAAAATAGTGATTGCTTTATTTTTACAAATAGCTATACTTTATTAGTATTGATTATCTTGTTAGACACCACACTACTTTTAGAAGAGCACATCCTCGTTCCTCACAGCTTACTCACATGGGCCTTTGAGAAATGTACAGCATGTGATAAATGTGCAACTTCCTTAATATCTGACCTTGGGTTCTGCAACCATCTTTATGGTGAAGAGCCATTAAAAATTTATTCCCTCTCAGCAACCTCTCTGTGTTGCATCTATTTATATTAATATCTCTGCATACTTTCCTAACAAAAAGAGCATTATACAAGTACTGGGCATTTTGTTCTTGCGCAAAGAACATTTTACTTTGTGTTCTTTCCTGTGGGCAACTTGCCAAGGCAAATAGTGTTACGGAGAATGTCCGCAGTCCAGCCAGATGGGGGGCATTTTAGGTATTGTCTTCAAAACTTTCTTCCCTTCTTTTGATTCAGAGCAGGAATAGCCATCCTGCTCACACACAGCTGGTCACTTCAACTCTTTCCCTGTCCCAAGAATGCACCAAAAAAGATCTTATTCCACAGCAGGGAAAGAACAGTGATTTGTTCATTGGCTGAGGTAGTAGCAGAAAGGTGACAAGTGTTCTTTGTGTGTAGTGTTAGTACCTCTGAGACCTGGGGACTTTCTATGCTGGCAGGCCTTCCATATGTGATGCTACTTTTATTGACCAAGACAAATTGTCTATGGACAAATTTCCTTAAATTCTGGGTTGGATGCCTTAGTGAAGGTAAAACCTCCTTGCAAGAGAAAGCTTTTCTTCAAAAACGCATGGCTGTTTAGCAAAACACCAGATAACTTACCTCTGTCAATTTATCTTGCTTGATAAATTCATTAGAATGAGCTAGTGTGCTTTTTACCTACTTTCTCATCTATATGCTCTTAGTCACTATACCTCCAATGCTCAATAGGATAAAAACTGCTGAAATATCACAGAATATTAACAAAATAAAAAGAAAGTTACTCACTGTTGCATACCCTAATAAGCACACACAGCCTAATAACAGGGTCGCCACCAAATATTTGGGTTAATTTGGATACATCCAAAGGTTTGTTTGAAGTTGTAATGAGATATCAGGCACTCCTTGATGCCAGAGCTGTCAGAAACCATTTAAGGAATAGCACTTGGAGACTTGATTGGACTCTTTTTTTCCTCTGGATCACAGTACGAGCTTTGTGAAAGTAAATATTCTCTCTGCTATCTAATACGTGCTGTCTTTTCCAAAGAGCACTGTGACTGCCAAACACAGCTGACTCAACCGGCGGTCCTGGGAAAACGGCATCTCCTGAGGAGCGGTCCTGAATGCGAACAGCACGTACTCCGCTGTCCTCAGGGCACCAGCTAGACTTGTGCTGACATAGCTACACTGAAATACAGAAACATGCTGGGCCTGTACCACATGATCCCACTTCTCTCCCACTGTGGCGAGTGGAGCATTTTGTTCTTTTTACATACCGAAGTGTACATTTAAATTTTAGATATGTTTTGAAAAAACACTAAAAGTAACAAAGGTGAAAATTCCCCACCTTTTGTTACTCTAGCACCACGCAAAGAAGTAAAACCTCTTGTTCATCCCCTCTGGTCACACCTTCTGACTATCTCAGTTTAGTATTGCCAGGGGGCAGAAACTAAATCCTGGAAGTGCTGCTGCCTGCCAAGAGGATGAACCACCCAGCACACCGAGAATGGGAGCACCCGTGACATTAACATGAGCAACAGGCTGCAGCGTGCAAAAGAGAGCTCGGAGTCCTTGCGCTGTAATGACAACTGCCAAGATGAGGTTTTCCAGTGGAATCTGCAACACTTTGCACTTCTAACTGAAGCCCTGTAAACATCCCCATTTACCACCCCTGCTCACTACGCATTCCCGAGTCACTGGTGCTCTTCCTAGGTGCACATTTTCCAAGTCAAGAAGTTTTCTCAGCTCATCTGCTAGCGACTGCTGAGGGAAACATTCGCAGGGATATGAATTGCAGGTGGATGGACTCTTTCAATTTCTTCCTGCACTCTCTTGAGAGCATCTCTTCTCTCTCACAATCTTTCTCTGTTATTGAGCTCTCACCAATTTGATATCAAGGGAATGAGAAGGCCAGGAAGGCTTATTACTTCTGCTTGTACTAAAGAAATCCCCCCAAACACTGTTTTCCTTTATTTTAGCAAGGATTAACTTGCCACTGCAAATGCTGAATTTTCCGATCTACCTTCCATTAGTCATGGATTTACTTTCAGATGTTAGAACGGTGATCCTGAATAAATACAGCACAGCAGCTAGTGTACCGGTGTCCTTAAAAATGCTAACTACACTATCTCCTTTACGATTGGCAGGTCTCTTCCCAGCAATACGCAGCACAAAGATTGCACTGGTGTCAAGCATGGATCTTTAATGCATTTGTAAGTGAGTATTACTGTTTCAGAAAGATGCCAGCTTGACCACACTGGCAACTGAAAGACTGGTTTATGTTCAGAATAAAGATGTGCTTAGTGCTTTCACCTTCAGAGTGTTTCTCAAACATGAACCCTCTGTGGAGCACTTAAAAATAATAAACATACATGGTCCTGCTAAAAAGGATGATAGAACAGTGAAACAGAGAAAGAAGAAGCTTGACCTGCTCGTGGCGCAGCTGCAGGTTATGAAAGACCTCCAAGAAAGAGCTTAGCAGTTATGCCTGGGAAAATATATACTTTCCAACATCTAACCTCAGTGGATGAAACCTAGACTTCTGCCCCCTTCCTACACATCCTTCCACTAGCTCAGGACACCGTGGCTAGTAGACATTCAAGAAGAAATGAGTAAATACATGAAAGCAAGCTATCACTCTACTCGAGACCTTCCTAAGCCAGGCAGAGCTGCAGAGATACACATGTCTCTGCTGAGATACGCATCAGAGCAGCAAAGAACCTACACTGCAGCCAGCCTGGGACATCTCTAACAAAATGGAGATCACCACTTGACATACCCAGATCAGCACAAGGAAACAGCACCTCTTCTGGCACTCTCAGAAACAGGCAATCTGTCTAGATTGAAGCGTTGAAATATTACTCAACCTTCACAGCTAGTGCAAGTTTTTGTAAATCACAGAAGAAGAGGTTGCTCCTTAGGTTATAACAATTATAGGATTAGGTCCCTCCCTTTGCCAGAAGATTAAAGGGTAAAACTGTATCATGAGTAGTGTTTTCAGTGCCGCATTCAGACTCCTATTTCACTGCACAGAACCGGCTCTACAAGACATTTCCAAAATAAATGTGACAAGAATGCTTCAGTGTTCTTTAATAATAAAAATATTAAAAGAATGCTTCAGCTCTCCACAAATTCTTTTGCTAGGTCATTTTGATAATCTTCATAAAAACAAGGGAAATGTACTGCCATTGTGAAATCTCAAGTTGTCCCTTACTCTCCTCCCCACCCGCACTTCGAGAGGTGGACTATAGAGCAGACTCCGGCTCATAATACTCTTAAAGGTTTTGTGTGACCTGCTGGCCGCACTCTTTTTCTAAAACCTGCCTGCTCCTCCTCTATGGTAAAAAACCAGTGGTTTACGTTGCCTTTGAATAGAGGGTGCAGTTCTGATCCCTTGCATCTCAGAAAGTGTATACTAGTATTGAGAAAGATAAAGAAAACGGCGGTAAGGCTGATCAAAGATATGAACTGGTTTCCATAAAAGCAATAACTAATTTGTCTGGGACTTTTCAGCCTGGAAAGCTTAAATGGTTGCTAGAGGTCTACAGAATGTTTTGGAGAGGTGGGCAAGAACTGATGCTTTACCAGCTTTTCCATTACAAAATCTTAGCGGTGAGGCCACAGGCAGCTAGGTTCAAAGCATGCAAGAGGACCTGGCTCTTCATGCAGCGTGCATGGGCTGCCAAAACTCCTTCGTGCAGCTTGCCTGCATGCAAGCAGCCGATGTCGGCTCAGAGGCAGAATGTACAAATAATTTGAGGAGAGATAACTTACAGTTGCCAAGCAAACAATAAGAATTCAGGCAATCCCCTGGGCTGGAGTTAGCTGGAGGCTGGAGTAGCATCATGGTAATACATCTTAAACAGTTGTCCTGTTCTTACTCTACCCTTACCAGCTTTTAAGAATCCCTGTTGTACGCTGGATACTTGATCCACCTTACCACAGCCAGGGCTTATATTGCAGGGAGAGAGCAGGCAAAGGAGCGGCTCCACACCTACAGAGGAGAAACAGATCGGTCATCTACCTCTGCTGGGCTGTGGTCCTGCCTGGAGGCCAGGAGGCAAGGCAGAGGATGGTGGAAAGTGAATCTAGCATGCCCTTGATTGGTGCTGATGGGCCAAATCTGAGCTGCTGACCACTCGCAGAAGCTCCTTGCTTGGGCTATACAACATCTCTGTGAAGCTTTGTGGCAAGATCACATCATAAACAAGCTGAGGGTATTTGCTTTCTTGCTGTATCTGAACAGCTGTGGTTTTGCTTAAATGTTAGTTGTAAAAAGTATCCATTCAACATTCTACCTGTGGCTCTCAAGTCAAAACAAAGATATCTTCCTACAGCACTACACAAGATGTTTCTAACCTACAAAGAAATATTCAGTAAAACTGACTCCGTCTTTCTGTGTTCATATTGATTCTGAAGGAACAGGTAAAGTTTTTAAAAGCAGACCAAGGCTTCAGAGGCTATTACCCTATGCCTGTTTTCTTTATGATGATATCTAGGCTTATGTTTTGTCTGATTGATTCCAGCTGATAGTTATGACATATTGCACAAGAAATCATAGGCTGTATCAGACCGCAGGATAAGTGTGGAACAGACTGTGAGTGGTTTTACTGTGGAAAGAATATGCTACAGCAGCAAAGACTGAGAGGTGCAGCAGACACGAGATGCAGTCACTGCTCAAGCAGGACACCCAAAGAGCTTTCAAACACCTGAAGAATTTGAAGGGTGAAGATCTAAACAACTGTGTTAAACTAAGGGAAATAAGGTTACAATAACATCTCCAGCAGAATGTACTGACAGTAAATAAATACAACTAAATGTTGATCCTTGGCCAGAGACTCAACTCCAGTTTGGTGCTAAAAGGTGCCTAGATCCTTAAGGCTTTATTTTTTATTTGTTTTTAATAGTAAGGGCTTTATTTGATTTCTCTAAGTCTGAATAAGGGTATTATTTTTAGAGAACTATCTCCCAGCTCTTAGACAACTCTGCGCTTCCTAGGAAGAAGCAGAAAAAGGGTTTCCTCTGCTGGACCTGATTTCAGGAACACAGTAAGTCATGTTAACTCCAATATGGCAAGAGGAGTGCATTTAAGCAAATACACAGATTTCTTTTCTAGCATAAAGGTAGTGCTTTGATTTAAGAGGGTAGAGAACAATACGCAGTGGGCCACCATCTGAGTAAAACCTGCACGAATATGAGCCAAGTGAACTTTCCTGAGCTCACTTCATATATCAGAAAAAGGAATCTAGACCTCCCCTGCTCTAACTGAAGGTGTGAAATTAAATGTCTTTTTTTCTCAGAGAGAAACAGAGGACAAAAAAATGAATCACAGAACAGACCTCTGCTTGAAAATAGAGTGAAAATAAATCAGCAGTGAATGGATTAGCTTCAGATCAGGCTGCCCGGAGCAGCCTGATCTGGAACAGCAGAGCACTCAGGGCTTGTGTTTTTTAAATTAGTTTTAATAAACTGAATCAATAGCTCAAATTATGAAGAAGGACAAAAGCACAGATCAAATCGATCAATGCTGTAGCTTATCATTATAAGCCAAGGGGTGTTTTCTCTTGTCTGAACGAGATAAGGTGGGACAAGAATCCACTTGCAGCTTTTCAGTATCTCTCCCAGAACAGCTGGATGCAGAGCTGGATGCAGAGCCTGAAAATGCTCCTGGTTATCCAAACACAAACACAGCCTCCCTTACTTTTTCCTTTCCCTGGGGGGGGAATAAATTCATGAATAAATTCATAAATAAATCAGGAAATTAATCCTTTGTCCTGAAGATAAATGCAGGAATTCACAGGGAGGACAGAACTAAATAGACAAACAAGCACGAAGTACATTTTAATAGTCAGGTGAAGAGATTCTTGTTCAAACCAATGGAAAAGTGTCTTTCTGCACATGATATTAGGAAAGGTGTTCGAGAGCGCTCAGGAGTTCTCTCTACCCCAAATAGTCAGCCAAGGATTATCCACCGAAGGGGAGCGAGAAGGATATCGTTAACTGCAATCAGGTTTTTGGTTATAAGACGGAGCATTTTCACACAGGCACATTGTTTTCCACTTTGTGCTTTAGGGTTTTTTTTGCCTTTTTTTTGTTTCCACCCCACCAAAGGGACTTTGCTCTAGCGAAGCTGCAGTGTCTCACTGCAGGGCCAGCTCTGCTAACATGGAACTGGGTCATGGAGGAGCGGAACAGGCGTGTCCCAGCAGTGGGGACCCTGCTCTGCATGGGGTGCCTTTGCCTGGGCACACAACTGCACGAGTGCCCACAGCAAGTGCCGGTCTCCAGATCTGTCAGAACAATGTAAGGGTGCAGCACACAGATGTGCCTGCTACACCACACGCGCCTACGTGGGTAGGAGAAAATGGAGCATCCTACACGCCTCCTTACTTGGGGTGATAGGGGGATGACCCTACTGCAGATAAGCTTGTTCTGATCCATAGTGGCCTCCTCCCCCAATAACGAAACCCAGGAGAAGCATATTGCAGCTCCAATACACCTTTTCAAGTCTCAGTTGAACCCCACGTCACCAGCCTTGGGTCTACATGTGGAGGGGGCTAAACATCACCGTGGGCTCCCCTTTCATCACAGGAGTTTTATGCCAGACACCTCAAGCATCAGTTCTGGAGCACAAGTGCTGCATAGGAAAGTAATGCACTGAAAAAAATGTCCAAACACTTTTTCCCACTCTCCAATAAAACTTTCTTGTTAAAATTAAGCCAGGTACAAACTACCAACTCTGAATTTCATTCATCAAATACAGTACAACTGAAGAGGTTTTTGGCACATCACGTGACACCCTAGAGGTGTGACAACAGTACACAGTGCTGATAACCTCTGCTAACTCCCATTCATCCTCAGGTCGAAAAGCTGGCATCAGTTACTTGGGCTTTGTGCCCACACATAGCACATAAGTCTTTTTCATTGTTGTGGCTGAATTACTGATAAACAGCAAAAGGGGAATAATAACCTTATAGTAATAGACTAAATGACAGATGTACTACTGAAAGTCATTCACATGCTCCAGTGATGAGCATGGTTTAAAGCCTATCTGGAATAGCTTTCTACCTGGCTAATAAATATTCAGAGATATTTTAATCTTCAAGGACATCATATCGAACATCTGACAGAAAATTCAGTGTAAATCCATAAGTGTTTTTTGTTACATTTCAGTAGGAAGATTTCATAATGGTTTACAGCCTGCAGCACCTTTGCCAGAAGAAACAGAACTTTCTTGGCCAAAGTAGACAGCGGTTAACTGCAAGTCTAACAAAATAAACAAAATACCGATTATGATTCAAGTGTAGTGTAAGTTATTTTCTATTCAGTGAGAAAGAATTGATTTTCCCAGCAGTGTCACTTACATTGTAATGATTATTGTACGTAAGACAACTTAAGAAAATGGTGGAAAACCAAATTAGATGGGCTGCAGATCATTGGCTTAGCTTGACTGCTAACCTTGAAGAGACAGTCAGGGAAACATAACATACAGTACCGGATGTCAGGGTGCTGGAAACCCCTGCTCTCCTTCCACCTCCCTGATGTTTCATATTAAAATTTCAAAACAGAAATAAATATTTCCAGCAGCCATAAAGCACATCTTGCCAGTCTAAGGACATTTGCTTAATTAAAAATAATGGTAACTTGCTGTGACAGAAGATAATTAAAGAGGTATAAATTGTATAAGAATTTGGCTTTATCTAGTGGTCTCGTTTTACACACACATCTATTCATGAGTCGTGTGAAAAAAACATTGCCATGACTTCTTGGCTTTTGTTAGCTGACACTTCAGTATGGATAACAAAGTGCTAAAGCAACGTGGCAAAAGAGTGTGCCCACTATTATGGCACAATCTAACGAAAAACAATAGGAATTCTTCCACTGATTTTTCAACGTGTATTGGACAGACCTTTTATCGCATGCATAAGCCTGAATAGTGGGAACAGAGGTAAATCAACCAGCGATGCAATCATAATCTCTTTATGCGGAGATGGAATTGTCCCGATCAAAGTTTGTAACAAAAAAATGAGTTGGCCTCACATTCTTCTCCGGCGACATTCACAGTCAGCCACTGTACTGTACATGAAGTGCTGCACGTCTTATCTAGCTGATAGAATTTGCTGTAAGAAGCTTGGTTAACCATGCTTGGTTTTGTTTTAGGGCCAGCAGAATTGACAGTCAGCATCACCACTGAGCCTAAAATGTCACTGAGAAGTTTCACACATACCCTTCCAAAATTGTTAAGTTTTCCCTCAGATTTATTTCGAAGATCTGCATCGTTACTTTACTCTGCTTTGCTCTAGTTGTAGCTTCCTTGCAGGATCTCCTATTTTTTTGCTCCATTTTACATGGTAAAAGGCTTCTTAAATTTTACAGATGAGGTCACCTTGCAAAATATGAGAGAGTGCATGAATTTTGTAGTTGATTACTTTGTCAAGAAAATGTGCCACTAATCTATACCCCTCGACCTGTTGGGTTGTTTTTAATGCTGGAGACTTCAGCCCCTTTGATTATTTCATCTCACTAGCAAACCAAGTTTTAATTTTTTTCCTTTTTTTTTTTTTTTTTTTTTAAATGTAACATCCATATCTATTCTTGGAAATAGATTGTTCAAATGGTAGGCCTAATAGCGGTCATTCTCTCTCACTTTCTCAGATTAAGGCATGTTTTAAGCAACGAGAAAAAGAACCTTTGCTCTGAGTTTGACAGTTGTAAAGGATGTTTATTTTCTACGGTTTTGTTTATAAGACTGCGGTGTTTAAAAAATTATTTCATGCTGCTTTTAGCAGAAGTTGCCAATTGTAGAAGTGCTACTGTTATTATTGTTTGCAAAAACAATATTTAGGGCCCATATATTGAGTTACAGAAGACCAAATAACATGCAGTGAAAGTATAGATAGCCACAACCAACACATTGTCTGCCTTTGTGGGTACTTTTTGATTTTCTTACCTCCTCACTCCTCACCTTACCTCCTCTGAAACCCACAGATGTTTCAGCTGATAATCCCTTTTTCTGGCAGAAGCAGCCTCTGACATAGTAAGTACTGCTATTTCAGCATTGAGATAGCAGGGAATGGTTAGTGATCGGTTTGATATCATTTTTATCCAGAAAGTATTTACCATTATCACCTCTTCAAGAAGATTAGCAAGAGGGAAAAACATTCAGATGATCATGCAAGCCAAGCATAACTTGGAAGCATGCTGTTAGGCAGGCTAGCAGAGGAGGCATAGTCGTTGGGTTCTGTTACAGCAGCTGCTGAAATACAGATACCAATGTTGGAAAACGACTTCCCAACTGGGAGACCTCAGTGCCATGGAAACTCCTACAGTGATGCTATACTTGATGGTGAAGGTGAAATTTAGACCTCTGTAAAGTCTAGATACACCTTTTTCCTTCTTTGAAGCGTTTTAAGAAAAACAGTTGACATCACATTGAAGATTAAGGGTTCTGGGACTTGTGGGCTTCTAGGACTGAAAGCCAATCTGAATCAGTTGAGTTCAGACTAACAAAACCTTGAGGGTTTCTACGCAAAATAGGCTGCAGCCCAAAGCTGTTGTTCATAAAAGTAGGATGCTAGCATAAGGTGCTTTGCAGAAAAGTGTAAAGTCTTTTATACAATGAACATTGTAAAGATGTACTCTAGCTGGCAAGTCAGACACTGCTAATAAAAATAGGAGCCTGCCATCCCTCTAAAGCGGAGGTTAATAAGCTTTCTGTGGAATGCAGAAAATCTTCAAGGAGACGCAAGCAGCAGCTTCTGAAGCACCCCCTACCTCATTCCCTATTTTAGCTGATAACCACCACTATGTGTGTTCAGCCTGGAGGACACTAAACAGATGAATCTACACCTAGAACCAAGGCTGCCTCTTGGCAGCCTGACACAGAGGGGAAAAATAATAAAGGCTTTCAAAGCCTTGAGCAAAGAGCCAGTCTCCCTGTTTTCTAGCACCGCTGAAGTGTTTCTTTCAGACAGCGTTCGCGCCTCTGACTGACAAACAAAATCGGAAAGCCCTAGCTGCTACTAGTTCACAGCCTTGAAGCTACAAGGCTGTCACCACCAGACCAGGGCATCAGTACGTCCAAGGGCAAACACTCCTTGATGGGCACTTCGTGAAGACTCACGCTTCCATGTGCAGCCCGTGCAGTGCTCCTGTAAAGCCCTGGGTAGGCATGCTCCAAATTCTAGCGTAAAGTGCTCAAAAACCAACCCGATTTCTGTGGTGTGGGCCCACTCAACACACTCAGCCACAGTGATACAACACGGCAATAGTATGTACGGAAATGAAGGAAACCAAAGAAATATTATTTGCTACATGAATACTGTACATAAAAAAAACCCCAACTATAGATGCACCATTCAGGTATTTGTGAAGGGTTCTAGCTAAAGAGACATATACTGATACTAACGAAACTCAAAGAGGTGAAAACCTTCCAATTAGTGCTCCTTAGGCAGCCCTACCGACCATAACAGAGCCAACAGATATCCATAAATGAAATGCCCACAAAAATCTCCACCTCAGCTGTCTTTAAATCATTGAGTGTAACATTACTGTGAAATGCTGCTCTACTAACACAATGATGGAAGCTAATAAAAGAAAAGTACAGAAAAGGAGAAAGTGGAAAAGGTGATGATGCAGAGGTACCATGACATTAAAAATATATTTGAGGGAAAAAACCCTGAAACTGTATATGCATCACTTAAACATTAAAAAATAGTACAGCTATGACTTTGTATTACCTTGTTTAGGAGTTTCAAAGCAGCAGGCCTGTGTTTCATGTTGCTGAGCATAAAGCCTTCTTGTGAAGAGAAATAGTTACTAGAAAGGAATATGAATGTGCAAGATGTAATTTTTTTTTTTAACAAGGAAATATATTGCCACAGGAGTGCAGTCTAATGAATAAGGTCTTGAAGGAGCTATAGTCCCAGCTAAATCACTGATTTGTTACCCTATACTCTTGGGAAATCGCTCGTCCTTTACGTCTTATAGCTTTGCTGTTTCTGTAATGGATAAAATTATGTTTACATACTTACCAGGAATGTGGTGAAATCAGTTAATATTTATAGAAAACTTTGTAAGCCCTAAGAAAATCTTCTAATTTCCATATGGGTCATTAAAACAATAAAAAACTCCCCTAATATTTTAAAATAAATTTAAACACTTGGCTACCTATTTCATTTGTGCTTTCAACACCCGTTTTATTTTTCACTAGAGTGGTTTCCTGTCTACCGCAATAGCAGAAAGTCCTGAATCTGCAAATACGTACAGATGGGTAGTTTCACACCTGCGATTCGTCCCACTGGAAGGCAGCGGAGCTGCCTGGGCAAGCAATTAGGATGTGTACAAATGCTGGTGGAATCAAACCCTAGATTTTCTTGTAGGGTATTCCCTCACAGGGGCCACAAATGCCGATTTCAAAGCACTGAAGGAGGAGGTCTGGGCTTCATCTGCCATGGCAACAATATACCGCAGATAGGAAATTACAGCTCCTGGGATTCGGATACAGCAAGTATTTCCCCAAACCGGTAATTCCATCTAGAGAGAGTTGCCGTTCTGCCGTAGCTTTTCTTGTTTTGCTGTCATTTTCTGACACAGTCTGTACTTCTTTTACGAGTCTCCACTTGCCAAAAAATGAAAAGCAAAAATTTCCATAGCAGCTTTGTTGGCCAAAGAAAACTTCGAGGAAAGGCAGGTTTTTTAGCATCAACCCTCTGTCTTCCCATAGCAGGGGGTTTTATAGCCCCGCTTCTTATATCTTGCTTGTTCAGAAATTTCTGTATGTCTATAAATACTCCTGCTGGGAGACTGGACTCCAAGGAAAGACTCTTCTGAATTGATCGCTTCCCAATAACTAACAAGAAATAAAAAACGGATTTGGCCGATCTGTGCTCCTTTTTTTTAGCGGTGGAGAGACTGGAGATGCCAGAGAAAGCAGCATGGGCTGTGTCTCCACTGCTGGAGCCAGAGTTGCTTTCTTACCTCAGTGTGTGCCCATGGCTCTCACAGACACAAGTCCTTCCTGTTGAATAGGGTGCCTCTTTCCTCAAAAATGCTTATTGGGGTACTAAAGCCAATAGTCTAATGTATGTACATCGTGATGATACAAATGAAGAAAGAAATCAAACCTTACCCTGAAGTTAGCACTGACATCCAAACCTCTCAAAGCCAAGGACAGGCAAGAGTCTTACACCAGGGATCATTTCTAAGCACAAGGCATAGTACAGAATATAAAAACACTAGAATTCTTTCAGAAGATCTATAGAGAAAACCATTATAATGCTTATTCTGTTTGTGTGACAATCCTCTTTAATGCAGAAAATTAAACCCAAATAACTGTTTAGTGCTTCTTCCCATCCCATGCTCCCGTTTTTCAGAAAACGGGACAGGCAGACAGTCCCTCCTTCCAGTACTACTCTCTTCTACCTGAGTCTTGGTCATTTCACCATTTACAGCTACAAATACATGCTTTGGTTCTTCACTCTCATCTTCTTCACCTGGAGTCAAACCAGTGGAGGAAGAGGTTCAATGCCCATACACCCCACGCAGGTGTGTGCAGGCATGCTATTCCCTTCACTTCTTTGGCTATGATCTGGTTTTGGGGTAAGGGTGAGGGGAGGTTACTTTATGGGCATCCCACTGCATACCACTGTTATGTCTTCAGAAAGTAAATAAAAGACACCAGAAACTCTCCTGAGAAAACAAGCACCACTTTCTCTTCCAGTCTTGACTCAGTCAATCTGGTTCTTCATTGCACATTACTATTCTGAATTAAAAAAAAAAAAACAAATACAAACAAAAACTGCTGACCATCATTTAAAAGTATATTCCCTCCTTGTTCCACTCTCAAACAAAAGATGAATCAAACACTGAAAACTTGGAAGTCTTCCACACTGCATGTTTATGCACAAAGTGTTTTTGGAAAACCACTGAAGTTTCGTAAGTTACTTGCAAATAAATATTTACAAAGTAATTCCAATTAACTGACTGTATTTGGACAAGGATTCATATCAGAAAGCACATCCTGATGTGTGCTATGGGGAAACATCGTGTCAGTAGGAACATTAGCACAGCGATGCTCCAGAGGCATTCACAAGACAAGATTTCCAGGCAAATATGCTAAAACGCTGACTAGTAACCACACTCTTGTGTAGATAAGAGAGCAGACAGATCTGAAAGCTTCAGCCTGCAGCTCACACAGCGGGTAGATGTCTAAAATCGAGGCTGTCCTGTCTATAGCATGTTCTGAATGTGTTACAATCAAGGATATAGCGTTCTTTAGCTAGCCCAGGCAAAGACAGAGGCTAGGAAAGCTCAAAAGTTATGGAAACACGCTTGTGAAAAATGAAGACTTGTTCATACTGAGTTGGGTTGAAGGCTATTTTCATTTCACTCAGAAACATATCTCCCTCTGCGCATAGTAACAATCTGTAAATTCTCCTTTAGCTAACCAAGAGCAAATACATCTGAGTGGCTTGATAAGGTAATGGGAGATAAGCAGCATCCATACTTTTCAGGCTTAGCTCCTGAAACACCTGAGGATATTTGGAGGAAGACATTAAGAAAAAGCAAACATATCAGAAGCTTTCCTGACCCTGGACAACCAAAGTTAAGGAAGCTGCCCCTGAGTAAAGGCAGAAATTGGGGTACTTATTACAGTGTGTGCAAGACAATTAGAAGAAATAATTTTTTATACTCATATATGAAATCCAGGCTTGACTCTGACCTATAATTTGAAATAAACTTCATTTTAATGACTTAAATTTCACTGCTGATAAGAGCAGTCCAATCAACGTACAGGCGAAGAGTGTGAAATAATTTACAGGTTTTGTCTGAAAAGGTCAAGGTCTTAAACAAAGAAAAGTGACTTTTCCTACCAAAGTGCTTGCCCCTCACTGTGTACAACTAATAGGCTGCTATGAAAAATAATACCTGTCTTTTGTGCCAAAAGTATCTTGTTTACCAAACACACACACGGATTAATTACAAATCAGCTGCTACCAAAATGAGCAACAAGTGGCTGACAGAGGTCCCCGTTGCCAGACAGTGAAAATGAACTTAGTTCTTTCCACTGAAGTTAATGAAGCTATGACAATTTAAATTAGCTGTGAACCTACTCCAATTATATTTTAGCTTGCTGGCACAAGGACATTCAGGAAAGTGAAACTAAACTAAAAAGCCTTCTAGTTAGAAGAGAGTAAGGCACGCTAAACTTCACATGGAGTTCTTTCTCTCCTCAGTTGGGTTTTTAACAGGTTTGTTTATTTTGCTTTGCTATACTATGTTAATTTGGTTTGGCTTTGCAGGACACCCTCCTGCAAACTGCTGGTGCTTAGAGCAGCTATCTGCTTCGGGATGTACATTCACTTCCGTGCGACTGTTCGCTCTGTTCTTGTGACATTCCTCATCCACTCTCTTCTGTCACCCTTGTTAAGCTCGTCACATACCCAGTATTTTCAGTGACATGCCAGCCCAGCGAGTCCTCCTGGGCTTCTCCAAAGGAAACCCTTGAGCTGCACAACAGACTTTCTCCTGCTGGCTTAATAGGCAACACATTGTGTGTGTGATAATCTTCGAGAGAAATGCAGTTTGGAGCTTTCAAATACTGCCATTGGAGATCTCTTCTCCATTACACCTTAGAAATGCTGCTGGAAAGATTGAGCATTTGAGAAGATTTTTTTTTTTTTTAATTTAAAAGGCATGGCCTGGCTTTTGAGGGAGACAATAAGCTTTATTCTTCAGTGCTGCAGATAGGACTTTGCTAAGGGCCACATCCAGAAAACGATTAAATCAAATTCCCAAGCTGTCATTTATAAACCTGAGTGAGGAGCTGAAATCATATTGCATGGACAAATGCAGATACAGGGATAACGGATGAGTTGTCCCGGCTTTGTGGTTCTTATAGTATAGCAGCTTGAACCCTGCTGGATCAGAGCACGAGGGGCACCCGCCCCCCCCTCCTTTCTGCAGCTGCCTCTGCAAAAATACCCTGAGCTCCCTATGTAAGGGATGGGGGGGAGCACTCAGTGAAGCTGAACAACTACAACAAAAACACATAAGTACTCTAATGTCTTTCTAATTCATAAAAGCACTCTTCATAACTTTCCTCTATAGTTCTAACTATGCTCTGCTCTCCCAGCTAGTGATAGTTATATCTGAGTACAAACAGGATTCCCCGAGCCAAAGTGTCTTGGCCTCCCTGAGTGGGATGGGATATGAAGTTAATACATTCCAATATTAGAAAAGAGAAGGCAAAGTCTAAAATATAGCATTTTAATTCTGTGTAGTGAAAACTGATGAGTTGTGAGAAGCCGTAGTAAGGGGAGTAAAAGAAGCTAGGAAATCATCCACACTGTTGAAGAGTTTAGCATGACACGCAATTCAGAGCAAAGGAATATTAACTGCTGCGTAACCCTGGTGAATTCATGATTCCTCAAACCTGTTTTGTGATTCATGTTCTTGTCGGAGAAGCAAAAGACGGACCTCCATCCTACTTTGTAATGTCCCCTAAGCTTATCAACTTCTCCATTTTAACCACATCTTAGTTTAAAAGCTACTTATTTCTGATCTTACCAGGACTTATCTCTCTTGCTGTGCCTCTGCACTAAACCTTGGTATTTACCAGCTCGCATCTCATGAATAACATTACTGTCAAACTCTCCCAGGGTATAATTACATGAAACAAAAATTGAATGGGGAGACACCCAAGATGAAGACACTCTATTCAAGACAAGAAAATGTAACACCTACAAATGACTAGTTTAATCTTCCAAACACTTTCAAAAAACATTGATGACAACCTCATTCAATAGGCAAGTTTTGATTCTTTGCACGAAGTGAAGAAAAATACACCTAAAATGTCTAACAGAGAGGCTTTATTTCAGGAGGTGGAGCTGACCAGCCCCAGGAACCTGTTTTGCCTGGTATCAGATGTGTGAGGATGTGACACAGGCCCTCTGTTTTTGGTGTGCATGCACAAGACAGAGGCTGCTGGCAAAGTGAGAACTTGTACATCGGGAGAATCTCTCTGTAGCTGACCCCAGCAAAGGGCATCAGCTGGTACAGACATTGGTACCCTCCCAATGCTGCGTGCAAAGAAAACTGAGTCTTGACTTTCACTGTGTTTCCCTGCAAGAAGCTTAGTGATTTAGCAAGTCATATACTCGCCATTAAACTATAAGAGAAGGCACTTTCATTTCAAAGATACATATAGATGCTCACATCTATAGATCTTCAGACTCAATTGTGCACATCTCATAGATGCATCAAGCTGCAGTCTTTATAAGTCAGGGGATAATCATGTGTATATATTTACTGCCATAGCATCACTAGCTAGTAGTAAGCTAGCAGAGTATTGCACTGCAAAGCAACTCCTATTGTGTGCAGCATACCTCCTCATGTTGAAAAGCTCCTGAAGCTTTGGAAACTGGATGTTTCTATAGAGATACGTACTTGGTAGTTTATGCTAGCTCTGCCCTGCAGAGTTTATTATCCTTCTTTAGTGTCACTTTCTTCCTTTTCTTCTTTCTCTCTTATGCTCTGCCTATTTCTTTTTATCCTTCCAATAAAAATGTCAAATACAGAATTCAGCGTGTTGGACCACTCCACCAATATACAGCCAGTGATAGTACAGCAACCTCTACAGCGTTCTGCTTCAAACTATGAAGTATGAGCTCATCATAAATTCAGGAAGAGAAGAACGTAGCACTAACTGCAGATTTTTTTTCTACCCTAGGAGAAGTAAAGCTGGTTTAAATGAAAAAAAAAAAGCTTTAGGTAGTATGAAATATGCTCTCAATATGCTTTGCTGTGCAAATATGTGGCTCTATTGATTAACTATATGATTAACCACCATAAGACAGGGACTTGAAAGCTTCATGGGTCTTCATTTTGTTAGCTTACTTTATCCCCTCCACACCCTGTCTGTCTTAGATGAAGGTCAGTTCACCAGTCTAAACACCTGAGCAAGAACTGTAATTGTTTGCAGGTTTCAATGTAGTTTCAGCTTTAAGCGCAAAAGCGTAAAATAAAATCCTAATTGCAGCTGTCAGTAACAGTCTTGCAGCTACTCCTCACTTAATCTGCAGCTTCTGTTGCAGGGAAGCACATCTGACTCAGTACATAACGCAGAACTTGCTATTTCAAGGCAGCCACTCTTTTAGCGGTCAGACATCTACTTAGCCTTGACTTGATAGTCTAAAATAAATATCCTTGAGCAATTGTACAAAAACACCTATGCAAAGAGCAAGTAAAAACCTCCATGGTTTATACTTTGCAGATGCTTGGGAGAAAAGACTCTATATCACATACCTCTAAACCACTCTAACTGAATGGCTAAACTGGCTAGTGAATCCAGAGAGTGTTTTTAAAATACAAAACACCACATGATCAGCCCAGGTCTTATTTGTTTTACCTGCAGTTTCCTCTTCGATAGCACTTTGACAGACGGGTGCCAAATTTTAGACTGGTTCAGTTGTCAATTATTTCAGCTGTCTCAGTTGCTCCTTTCTAAAACTGGCACCACTCTCCGACTGAAGCCTCTGGCATGCTAACATGTTAAACAATTCATTTTAATTAGCTGAGTCACATATCCAAGTTTGCAAGCTTTCTTTGAGGAGTTTCCCTTCTTGAGAGATGTTTCTTCTATCACAACCACAGTGTAGAAACAGGCAGGCTGAAGGAACCAACTGGTCAACATCTACATGCTGCAGTCACTGCCACACTTGTATCCCAGCTAAGGAGGGCTAAACATCAAGGGAGTAAAGTTTAGGAGCAGGAGAAAATCGGTAAAGTAACCAAGTTGGAGGTAGTTTCTCTTTGTAACAACTAAAACATGACCAAATTTGATTTCCTGATACATTTTTATCACAACGTTGGTTACAGGGTGCAGGTAAAATGCTTATTTTAACATTTCTCTCACATAACTGCAGGATTGAGAGCAGAATTGAATCAAGCAGCCGTTTTCACCTCCCTGCTTAAGTTGCCTTGTACTGCTGCTTTACTTTGTCAAATCAGAGGTATAGTCCACTCCCCAAATGTATGCACTGAGCTGCTGGGGTAGAGGTCTCTCTTTCCCTGGGATACCACAAGAACATTGCCGAAATGAGAAACCCAAAAGCAAGGCAGGGTGCTGCAAGAGAAAGAGTAAGCTTTTCCTGGCATTTTGAGTTGTATTCCCAGTTTATATTCATACGTTTCTGCTTAAAGTAGTTTGCTAAGTCTTAAGAAGGATCCGTTCTATTCTGAGCACAAGTTATTTTTGTTGGCATTACTTTCTCACAGCAAGACCTCTAATGACTAAATGAAATCTCAGTGAATTCTAATGATGGATTACAAAGCTTGACACTGGATTTTAAAACTGTTTTAAATCTCCAAGGAGTGAACTGCCTGAGGTGAGTACTGAGTTGCTCCACCTCTCTCACTCTTCGAGGCAATTAATAGTTAATACTTTGACACAGATGAACCTACGGTTTCCATCTGAACTTTTGGCCTCTGGTTTCTCATGGATTACCTCCAGAGCTATAAGTCAGTCATCTACATTTCTCACAGGCATTTTGGCATCTATGAAAAAATGCCAAAAATTCTTCTACCCAACTCCTCTTCCAGGCAAAGATTATAGAACAAAACAGCTAATAACAAGTCTCCCCTGCAAACACTTGGAGCATGCCAGCTGCAGAGTGCTTTCAAATCTGCAAGAAGCTACGTACAAAGCAGGCTGTAACTATCCTCTCACGAGATTTTGGCTACTATGTGAATAGTAGATGTGGCAGCAAGAAGAATAATGAAACCTGTGGTTTCTGATCCCTGCTCTGTTTCCACATGGTAAGTGCAAACTGAAATCCCACACCGTAAGAGGCTGCCAGCCCTCCTCTCTGCAACATCCTTGCTAAAGCCGATGTTAATCCAACTAGGAGCAAAACCCTGGCTCTTCTACCATGCCACAGAGCTCATGTTCACCGTGGAACGTAAGCTCTGACTGTCGGGAAACCAACCGGAAAGAAAACCATCACGGCATCATGTGTCAGTAGCCAGCCCTCAAAAAATAAAAATACAACAGCCATGGCAAAAAGCAGAGATAATGGTTGTTGAAGGCTGTATTTTTACCTTTATCCCGAGTTTTCTTACCAAGTAACAGAGCTGGCTGCCACATGCCAGTGTCCCAACTTAGGAAACAGCTGTAGTGGGATAGAAACACACAGCAGCAGCAGCAGAAGTGCTTGAGGCTTATCAGGCTCCTCTTCTCTCGCTAAAGCTTTCACCGGTGTGTTATTCAGCATCAAAAAGGCACCAGGAAAGGACACTAGGATAGCTTAGGAAAGCTATCAAGACCACATGAGAGAAGGTGAAGAGCTCTAAGTGTACTGAAGAAACCCCCCTTCTTTACGTCAAATGAAAGTAGCACTCCCAGAACGAAGTCTTAAGTGAAAAAGTACCTTGCAGGAGCTGTACTTAACAAGAAGTAGTCTGTGCTTGTGCCCTATACAGGGTCCTTAGACACCGTGGCCATCTACGCTTAAGTTGCTATGCTGATTTTAAAGCCGTTTTGACTCTTTGAGGCTTTTTGAAGCAACATAAAGCAAGCTTTTTCTGTTACAAAGAGTGCATTTGCAACAGCATCTGGAGGAGTAAAATCTATTTTAGTCACCTTAATCTTCCCAGTGGGCACTCAGCAGAGAGATGTGTAGGAAGGTACCCTTCTAGAGCCCCGCTTTGGCCTTGAAGGAAACATCTAAGGCTTATCTGTGACTTAATAGCTCTTCAGCCAATGTATCTGGCTTTACTAACACTAATGTTTCGTATATTCAAAGCGACTCTACGTAGTTTTCATAGACAAATTTTTAAGCCATGCTGAAATCAGTCACAGGGCTACACTGATTGAATGGGACCAGAATTACCTCCCAAGGTAATTTAAGTTTGGTTTAAGTGAGAAGTCGAGTTGAGAAATTCTAACTCCGATATTTGCACAGCGTGGCCAGGAGAAAGGATTTCTTTGCTGTTTTCAGTTGCAGTAACGTTGTAGTCTGCCTGTTTCAGAGAATATGTACTCGTGCTCAGGAACCCGCAGACTAGCAACCTTAACAAACCCTCGAGAAGTTAACAAGGATCTGCTGCAAACAAATCCCATTTTACTAACAGGTGCTTTTTGATGATATAAAAGTCTACTTCTTTGCAGAAATAATTATAATCTGCTTTTGCTTAATCCCTAGAAGGCAGATGTTAACTGTGTAATCTAAAGAAACAATGAAAGCAAAATTAAACAAAATTAGCAGTGTATGCCTGGAGCACGGTTCACTCAGGATTTAGATGACCTAAATCACGGATGTATTATTTTTCCGTTTAGTTGCAGGTATGATTTAAACTCTTACTGACCTTCTGTGGTTAATTCAGACTTTTTTCTGAATTTTTTTTACACAATCTACTTATTCTGTGAGCATAGCAACTTCTCTTTCTGAATAAAACAAAACTTCTGCCCTAGGAAAATTGTGGGATAGTAATCGCGGCTGTATCATGGTGTGTAAAAGCAGGATAGAGCTAGATTTTTCCAACTAGTGACTTGTTATTCTTCCTTGTATTCTCCCTCCAAACTTGTCAGCCCATTTTTTTTAATCAAAGAGCTTATTCAGGACCACTCCTTTCATTTTTGCTTTAGGTCATAAAGATGCAAGACAGCTGTAGGTGTAGACAAACGGTGATATAACTTGCTTTAAAAAAGTTAAAATGAAAACCATCACTTGCACAGTTACATACTTGCCATTCCATAATCTCTTTTGCTTGCCTGTGCTACTGACACAGAAAACTGCTATTGTACAGGATTGCCCAAGTTACTTTACGGAAAACAGAGATGCTTCAAGATAGACAAAACCCTTCCTTGAGTAACACAGTACGGTATCTTTACTTTGTTCACTGTCTCCAACTGCAGTCATGCAGCTCCTCAGATAGAGGAGGATCCCTCTGAATGTTTAATACCTTCATTATTTCAAAGAGAAAACACTAAGTTGCTTCTTGGCAAACAAGCACAAACCTTTGGAAAGCTCCTGCAGTACAAACACAAATGCTCATCAAGTTGTTTGGGGCAGACAAGTTGCACTACATGTTTCAACAATGCTAAAGCAAGCTGTAAAGAAAGCTTAGGCTTTATGCTTCAAATTACTGTCACAGCACCAAGGAAGCTTGTTTAAAATTTAGTCTGCACTTCGCATTATAACATACCATATCTTTTCTTAACGGAGATCTTAAAATTAGCAAGGTCAGAGTAAGGGAAAGGAGCTTCAAGATGAAATTAAACGAGCGTCGGAGGAAGGGCTGAGCTTTCCAAACAGCTGGCGTAAGTTTGCTCCCTACAAGCCCGACCCTTGGTTTCCAAACAGCAGTTTGTTTCGGAGCCAGCAACAAGGCTGCTGCTCACAACTCTTCCCTCACCCCACTTACAGTTCGGTGGCGTTGGCGGGGATGTCCCGGGGAACCTGGACCACCTTGCTCTCCTGACAAATGAAGACCCTGCCCACGCAGCGGCAGGTGTGGTGCTGGCATCCCGAGCAGCCCACCAGGAAAATCAACAAACAGGCAAGGACCGGAGACATCTCTGTCTTCACATCTGTGCTTGACTCCATCTCAAAGGGAGGAATGTGGAGACCTCCCAGCCCAACTCCCTGAATGGAAGATCCGCCCCAAAAGCTGGAACGAACCACGTGGCTCTTGGGGAATGACTTCTCAGCAAGTTTCAGTTCACGGCCCCAAATCCTTTGTAGCCTTAGAGTAGGAATGGAGATGAGCAATGTTCATTTTCAATGACAAAAACATTTTAAATTTTAGGTGGTGTTGAAATCACGGGCCCCAGCTGAACTAACCAGGGCTCTTTTGATGCACGGGGTATCTGCACTGGGAAAAGTTCTTTCTCAGCTACGCTATTTTGCATGTCTTCTTTGGTAAAACCAAGGGACGACAAAGCATTTTTATTTTCTACAGCCCAGGCACTCTGTTCCTGAAGGAGAGGCACTATTTATGCTCCCCTTCATGGATCCAAGAGCCCCTGCTTTTTTGTTTCTCCTAGGCAAATGTGTTATTTTTGTATTTCATAAGATATATGATCAATTTGATAGGTTAGAAAGCTACACAGTCCTAAAGCCAGAGCTAAATAATTATGTTCAACTGTGATCATTCTTCATGCACTTGCTGATTCATCTCCTCTTTTCCTTGGCACCTTTATAGAACCCCAAACAGGAGAAAATGCCACAATCCCAATGGCCCTCAGGGACTGACAAGCTAATTTCATCATCTGGAAAAAAACCCAGAAACATACAGAAAGGCTATCTGTGACACAACAAGAGGAAAACAGTGGAAAGGATATCATCATAAGACCTGGACGTGGAATCCCATCTTTGAGTCCTTATTTGTTTTATTTCATTTTCTCTGAGCTAAAATAACTTTCATGTTACAAATACTAATCCCCGGGGAAGGGACCTTCCTAGCCCTTTCCTAGCACTCAGTCATGCTGCACCAGGCTATTCTCTGGAACCAGGGTTTGTCTGTAAGACACCTGAAATGAGATTTTTGGGATACAAGGGTGGGGGGTAGCTGGAGGTTTTTTTGTTTGTTGGTTTGTTTTTTTTTTTTCATTTAAATTGTAAATATCTGTATCAGACACAGAGAGCTTTTAAATCACGTACATTTTAAGTGAGTGCTGGAGCTGGATTGCCATGGGTAATTCTGCTGAACTTGACTCAAGTTCAGTACTTCACATGGCTCAGAAGGATTTGTATCTTGTTAAAAGCAGCTATTAGGTTATTTTGGGAAATTTTATAATTGTTTTTTTCCTTCTCCCGTAATCAAAAGTATAAGCAAATATGATGAGACACAAGACAGCATCTTTTCTCTGAAGTGTGCTGGCTGAAAGATTCTACCATTCCCACCTTTAAAATAAGCATCAAAATGTGGGTTTCTGAAAGGATCCAGTTATGATTTTCAAAACTAATTCAACTGATTCTTTAAGTTACCCCAAGACTTAACCATAATTTTACCAAATCTCGCCAAATATTTGTTATTTCTCCCCACTCACTTAGACCTACTCAAGATAGGAACAGTGATATTTACATTAAAAAAGTAAGAAATAATCATGACAATCTCTTTGTAACAATGCTACCATTGCTTGTAAGGAATTGTGAGAGTATTCATTTAGCTGTACATGTAAAGCACAGTCTGTTTTGCTAAGGTGTTTAATAAGTTCCATGAGAATGAGAGTGACTACCAGAAAAACGGTTTTCTAAAATATTACTTTTTCCTCCTGTAAACATTCTTTCCTTTGAAAGATCTTAGACTTACAAGACTTCTTGTGTACCACCTTTATTTTCCTTCATATGCAATGGGATGAAAACTGCAGAAGTTCTGTGGTCAAAGAAATTCCTATGCAGTAAAAAATTGCTATAGTCTACTGCAGGTTGGACTAACTAGACACTTCAAGATTTAAACAAATGCTAGGAACACAATTCATTAAAAACTTTTGTTTTTGTCTTTTCAACAGAAAGTATCTAAGTTCTACAGCTGTAGACTGAAGGTAGGCTGAAAAAAACCTCCAGAAAAACAAAAGGTGAAGCCTGAGGGATATATAGGGCACAAGAACATTTGGTTACAAATGAATGCAAGTCATATCTCTTCATCCCAAAATGCATCAATATAAATGGTCATGATATATTGATGAAATGGACAGTAGCATGTATGACATAGTTTAAAAAGTGGTAACGTTCTCTGAATGTCAAAATAATTTGAACCAATATGAAGACATTGCAATTTCATTAACTTTGGGTTTCATATATCAAACTGCAAAATTTGTTTCAAGTGATAGTAACATTTCTTCTATATGCAAATGTCAGGAGAACAAAAAATATTACTACGGCTACAAGAGATCTTTCCAATTATTAGTGACTTTCAAAACTATACCAAGTGTGCTTTATTTTAACATAACTAGTAAAACATATATGTTTTAAAACATCAGATCAGGCCCAGCAGCAAATCATGAGCACAATGGAGAAAAACTAGAGGGAGGTTAACTCCTGCCTGGTTTTGTTTGGTGAAGCCATTTTATCAGTAGAGTACACATTGTTCCGCTTTCATTTACAACGGTTAAGATTCAGATGCTGATTACAAAATAATAAAAAATACTAAATAAGAAAAACACCTCAAACCCCAACATTCTCTTGAAATACTAGAGAGATAAGACTTTTAGGGAAATACCCAGTTAAAACCATTAAATTCAATAAAATCAGACTAGCATGCAAAATGGAACTGACATTTCATTCCCATTAGAGCAAGCACTAATTCAAGACCACACTAAAACTACCTGAGGATAAATGGAGATTCAAAATGATTTCCAAGTTGGTTTATATATGCAATCTAAGGTCTTGAAGCATAGACTCTGGTGTCAGTTTTGTGGACTGAGAATGTCTCTCCTGATTTCTGTTCACGACTGCCAAATGACACACAGCCACAAGACTACAGTCTCCTGGATGAATTAATTAGATGATGATCCTCTCTTAACAGCTGCATTACCAGTCCAGGAACACAACTGTCTCCCCTCAGGAAGAAAATCTATGTAAAAGAGGGGAAAAACATGTTAGGATACCTCCTGGTCACTTGCTGGAAGTTGTACTCACAAACCCTTCTCCAGCACTAGGCTGGAGCTACCACCATGCCTGAGAACCCAGAGGACCTGTTGCAGGGGATGCACGAAAGCTGCTTGAAGCTAGTCATAAATATGTCTCACAACTTTGTGCCATGATAGTTTCATACTTTTTCCTCAGTAGCTTGTTCAAAGCAATGCAGCGGGCAAACTCATGCCTCCATAGGTCTGCCCCAGCTAAGCACTCTGCCACCTTCAAAGCATCATGTCCTAGGAGCAAGGACCTATCTTATGGAGTTGGCTGTGATGCACCGTCATTGACATACATACTGTTAAAAGTAGAAATGCAAAGATGATGGTGTTTTCAGATATTTGTAAGAGCCTTATCTTTGCATCCCTTTGCAAAAGAACTATGGTCCAGGTGGCAAATTGGTCTTGAGAGTGTAAACTGTTTTCCTGAGTAAGGAAACAGAAATTTCCCCAGATTGAAGCACTGCAGCAACAGACACACAATTAAGTGAGTTATGACAGAAACTCAATGATGATATTATAGATAATGTAACTAGATGGCTTCTGGGACAGACAGTTAATTCAAGGTGATGTGGTCACCAAGGGATCTTTTTTAAAAGAGTAATAAAGGAGTCTGGCTGATAGGACTGGCCTCTAAAGTTAGCATCAGTCTAATTCTGCAAGCACTGAGCCAGTTTTGCAGATCCCATGCTGTGATTGAGCAGTGGTGCCTGTTCTGGGCCACTTTGTCACCTGGATTGGTGAGGAGACAGTGGGAAATAGAATGAACCACCCCAGCTCTGTCCCTCTTGCCCTCACTAATCTCACTCGGTTGGCTATTTCCAGCACATAGGGTCTTCCTATGGGTTTCCAGGCAATAATAACATTTATGGTCTTGACTATCATGCTACGATCACAAAGGGTGTTTTATGTTCATTAAAGCTTGCATTGTGAGACATAACAGATGCTTCAAAAGAAATCAATGAGGGAGTTTGACACATTTGCATTTTTGAATGACCAACTTGGGCTTTAAAACAGCAGATCGTGGTGGCCAATAGACCATTTATCTGATAAAAATGTAATGTTTTAAGCTTCTTTCCAGAAATACTCTTCTGAACAGATTTTTTTTTTTTTTAGCTTCAGTTTTTTCTGTGGACAGGAGTTATTTTCAAATACATTTGAATGGCCAGACTTCATCTGTGTCCTCGGTGTTGAGAACATAAAACATTAAACTAGCCAAATAAAAGCAGTAGCTTATTGCTCTCTCAGTTCTTTTAGCCAGCTGCTCGCATGCAACCTTAACGCTAAAGAAAGGGTGAAATGGAGACAGTAAATTAGCCACCAGAGGGAGTGCATTCACTCGAGAAAACACACTGGTAGAAGGGAAAGATTGGAAATTGTATGGAATTATGCTCACGCAGATTTCCTGTGACTGTCTGGCTTTTGACTTCAAACCTTGGCTGTGATTAGTTGCCTTATTAAAGGGCACCTCTGCAGACCGCAGAGCAGCACGCCGCACAGCACTATGTTTAATACAGCAAGAACCAACCGCACTGTGTCTCCTGCTTTCCTCCTGCTATCCATCAACACCCCTCCCTCCCCCCCCCGCTTAAAACCTAATTAGCATGTGATGTAAATGGCCCTGCCTACCTTTTTGGCTGGGGAAGGATATTGCCCAGCGTGGAAGGGCCTCAGACACTGCTAAGGATTTTGCTGATATTTCTCATCAGTGAGCACGTGCTTGTGTTATGATCTGGGGGAGCAGGGGAATTATGACTTCATGTCACTCTCCCCCAGTACTTTTATGGCTTTGATGGCTGACAGGCTCCCACCCAGCCCTTTATCTGTATGATTTTTCATAGGCAATCTGAGGATAGAAGCATCTCATGTATTTTTGGACCATGGGAGACATATGCAAGAGACAACACTGAAGTCAGAGAATAGTCTTTGCCACCCCATCTAGTACTGCTCCTCAGGTTTGGGTCTGTTCCTCCTCAGTCGATAATAAAAGATGCAGCCCATCTGCCAGGTTTCTATCATGTCTGTAGCAGCACAGTTATAGAAGTACTTTTTCTTTGCATTGTCCGTGAGTGGGTTTGACTAGACCAAAATAATACACAAGAGGCACTGAAGCCTGCCTAGAATTGCGTTTTGCACCATATATTCTTCCCTGACTCCTCTCCCAGCCAGCAAAGCATATCTGAAGGCCAGAGATATGAGGCAACAGAAACCTTGACTAACTGTAGTGTCAAGCAGACCTGTCTGTGGACAACAGCAACCATCCACTGTTCACGTCAGCACTTGTAGAACCCCGTAAAATCCAGCAGCGACAAATGCAAAGCCCCAAACCTGGGGACGACAAACCCCCTGCAGCGATACAGGCTGGGCACTGCCTGGCCAGGGAGAAGCTCTGCCAGTAGATTGAAAGAAGTGATTATTCCCCTTTACTCAGCATTTGTTAGACCACATCGACAGTACCGCATACAGTCTGGGGCCCTCAGTAGAAGAAAGACAACATTTAACTGGAGGGAGTTCAGGGAAGGCCACCAAAATGGACAGGGCAGGAGTTCTTGCCCTGTGTGCTGAAGCTGGGAGACCAGGGCTCCTTCAGCAGCCCCCAGCACCTACAAGGAAGCGAATAAGAGGTGGACCCAGGCTCATTGCAGAGGTGCAGGGTGGGAGAAGAAGAAGCATCAGGCATGAGTTGAAATAAGAAACATTCAAACTGAATATGGGGAGATAATCTTTCACCTTGAGGAGAGTCGAGCAGTGGCACAGTTTGCTAGAGAGGTTGTGCTGTTTCCTTCCATGAGGGTTTAAAAGACCAGACTGAATAAGCTCCTGAGCAACACAGTCTGACCTCACAGCTGACCTTACTTTGAGCAGGAGGTGGGACCAGAGACCTTCTGAGATACCTTTTCCACCTGAATTGTTTTGTGATTCTACTTATGGCTCAGAAAAAAAAAAAGTTTCACTAGAAAGTTTAAAATAGAGACTGATTATTCACACTTTTCCTCAAACCTACACTGTCATTTGCTTTTGAGCATGGTTACAATATACTACTCAGCTATTAGTCTTTAATCCATAAATAAAGAAGAAATGTTCATCAGCATGAAAAAATAGGCTGGCAATGCTTTTTCCTGCCCACCATTTCCAAGTTCATGAGCCTGCCATCCAGGATGCTATGCAGTTTAGCAGCAAACCTAAACTTCTTTCTCATTGAAATTCTAGAGGCCATTAATACTTTCAAGTACAATTTGTTATGAAATAAAAAGAATTAAAGAAACTTTACCCCAATGATGCCTCCACAAGTCACGTAATTAGCATCTCCTGTTAAAGAAAGCAAACAGCCTGGAAGAGCATACCTGAGGAATTTAAAGGATTGAAGTATGGAGATACGTCTAAAGAGAAAGCTTACTTTACTCCTCTAGTACTTACAACCTGCCCATAGACAGGGCTAACAACTTGTTGTTTGGCCAGAGCAACCAAGTTTGATGAAATTCATTCAGACTGGAAGAGCATTTCAGGCATTGAAATACATTAAAGAGGTCTGAAATGGAAATATTTTTACAGCATACCATAGGTCACTTAACTTTGAACTTCTTCTGTCTTTATTTTCAGGGTACTCTGCAATGCATAAAAATGTATCTCCTCTTTTCTTGACTTCATATAGCTTAAGAGAAACCATATCTGAATGAGAAAAAGAAGAATTCAGCCCTGACTGATGCATGAAAGACATTAAATATCCTTCCGGGAAATTAATTTCATTCTGACACTTAAAAAAAAAAAAGACGAGAGGTAAGAATGACAAATTAACATTTGTTAAGGCCTCTAAAGAAGATGCAAATGACTAACTAATCCCTGTAGCAGATTGAAGAAAAAGGAGAAAAAAAAATATGAAAGCGTTGTGCAATTAGGGTAGGTTATTAATATTGATAGCGTAAGGCCAAAAAAGTGGCTCAATTACTTTGCAAGAGTTACAGTGTGTTGTGTAGTTCTTACTTTCATGACAGGTAGGCTAAATAAGCTGCCTGAGGTGATAATTAGGAACCAAAGAGCCACCGAGTCTTTTCTTAACACTCCACAGTGAGAACGAATATTGTACCTTTGTTCTAAAGCGTCCCTAGAAGGGCATCCAAGGTTTTTCCTACTCTTGCTGCAGCTTTTACAGAAAATTTAAAAAATTATTTTACTGCATTCAGTGACTGATGTGGAGCTACATTAAAACCCAACTATTGATCCGATCTCTGGCAGCCATTTTCTTCTTATGCTCTTCCCTGCTCTTCCCACTGCAACTCCTCAGCTGCGGCTCAGCATTAGCATTTTCCACAAACAGATCTACTTAAGCTAATAAGATTATTATGGAACGAGATTCTGTCAAACATGACTAAAAAATTCAGAATTTGCCCCTTAGTGTATAAAATAATGAAAAATGACACATGGACTTAAATGTAAGCAAATGAGCATTGAAAGGAAAGCTAGGCATCTCTAAGTCTTTATGCAACTGGAATCCTGGCAAAATAAAAAAGGAACAGCTTCCAGATGCTTCAGCAATCTTGAATTGGTGCTCTAGGACTGTCCGGCATTATATTCTTCCCTGAAACAGTTTCCTTTAACACTTTTTCTGCTAGGAAGCAGGTTACTACATGGAAGGTGACAAAGAGGAGCCTCCGATTCTTGATCCGCCTGCAAGTGCTCTCAGCGCACAGGGAGCAGGGCAGTCGCAGCTCTCTGCAAAAGGCAAAGAATAAGGTCCTGCCATTGCTCTTAAGGCAAAGAAAGAAAAGTCAGGTAGACTAAAGAGATTCTGCAGATGATGAAAAAGAAGCTTCTCCATCTCTCTCAGGTACTTTATAGTCCTCATTACCATGTTACCAAAGCACCTTGCAAATCTAATACCCATTTTTGTCCCCAATTCTACAGCACAGAAAGACCTCTAGCATCATTTTACAGATGTTGCTGGTTAAACACCAGGGAAACTAATGGCACATCCACAGCCTGCTGGTGGGTGGATCCACCAGGGTGCAGAGCAGAGACCTGCAGAAGCAGCTTCTACGAAGGTGTAGGTCTGTGCAATACATGCGTGTCCTAACAGCTATGTGCCCGAGCCAGGAAGCTGTGCTTCGGGGCCCCACACTGCAAGCCCAGATGTAGGGCTCCTGACCTCCCCCCAGCCCACCCGCAGCTGCTTTTGGCATCTGTGCTGTGCTTCTCTGTGCAGCCAGCTGTGGCCAGGAAAAGGAGAAGAGGCACTGCTGCCTGTGCTCTTGGGAACTTGTTGGCACGCGTCAGGGGAAGCCCTGGGAAGGACAGACATGCACTAAGGTTCTCCCTCACATCCAAGTCAACACCTCAGCTTCCCCTTGTCTCTAAAACTCCATCACATCTGACATTTACACAGGACTTACTTGCTGTCCGAAGGATTCAAATAAACTTTACAAGCCACAGTTAAAGTCCTAGCAGATGCACAGCTACCCAAATTGAAACCTGGCCAGCCTACGAGAAGATCCTGACCTGCGTAGGAATAAAACGTGCTAACAGATTTGTGTTAGCCTGCCCACCTGCACACCCTGACAGGTTACATGTCTTCCACTCATCAAGGCCCTTCTGGCTGCTGCCACCCTTGTGATGATGCTGGGCTATGGTTCACTGATGAGTTAGAGGAGAAAAGCATTAGATATCCAAAAAAAATTTGAATCTATTGAACACTGTAAACTCAAAGCAGAAAGAAAAGCCTTACTTTAACATATTTCATTTTTCTTACCTCTGCTACAATTTTCCTTATCCTTTTGACTCACATGACATGGTTTAACATAATATAATTTATCAACAAATGACACATTCAATTTATTACATCTGTCTGAGATTAAAAAACAAGCACGTTTTGGACTAAGCTGACAAAAGTTTAGGCACAACAATCCAAACCCAAACTGCCTGTGGAAGGCTGCAAAATTATCTTACCTTTCACAATCACCTTTCTTTGTTGCTTTTAAGATTGACTGCAAAGGAGAGGCACGAACTGTTAAAGGCTGACAAGCCAAGTGATGAAGACCACAGCTTAGCTAATTGTTGCTAGCCCAGGTGAAGTTCAAGATGCCTAGAGACTAAAGAGCTCACAGGTGAGGTTTTGTACTGTGCCTCTTAAATCTACTTGGAATTTTACAAGCCTGTTATGCATGTGCTCCAAACTGAGCAGAAATCTCATCAGGACTTATTAGTTCATGACCAGTGCTAACCAGTCTTACTTGTATCACTCCTGATTGGCCTGGCATGTGGGTAAAGTGACCTTGCCTCTGTTTGCAAAATAATGTGTGGTGTGCCCTTGGAGGGAAAGTGCTGCGTTGCCAGCCTCAGGGAGATTACTGTTGCTTGTCTAAATACAAAACGAAAGAAAATTGCTTTGCACCCTCCCAAACCACAGCAGCTTTTGGAAGTGGAAAGAAGGCTCCTGGCCATACATGGATGTCCTCTTACAGAATGCAGGAAGGCTGACAATTTCCTTACAGATTCCTCACCCCAGCATAATCTGTTAAACCTGGGCTTGCAGTGTTGTCCTCAGGGGCCAGTTATGCTTTTTTACTACTCTGCATGAGCAAAGCAGTTTCTATCTACTCAGAATATGGGGCTACTGTCAGGACCAATTTAAGCCATCCATCCCTTCCACGCACAGCAGTGTAACCGTAAGGGTCAGTGAAGATTTATTCCCAAGCTGTATGGACATTCACCAAACTCTGAAGGTTTTCTACTTTTGTGCTATCTCCCACAGCCCCTATAAACATTTCATCATCTGTACAAAAACCATGAAGCAGACCTTGTTCCAACAACCGATCCATTGCATTAATGCTGACTTGTTAATTATAACAGTTGAAGATGAATGTCTCAATCAAAGAAATGGTAAAGTACCAATAGGATACAACTAACATTATAGAATACGAAGGGATAGAAGTGAGAAGGAGCCAGGCCGTATTTCCCTTGACTTCAGTGCAGCTGTGCAGGAGCAGCACTGCTGAAGATTTGGCCTGCAGCTGTCTGGATAAATAGCTTGCCTCTGGATCAGAGCAGCAACAGTGAGACATCAAAAAGGAAACAAATCTCTGAGAATGGTGGTACGGGTGCACTGCTGGGCTCTAATATAATCAGCTTTTAAGGAGAGCTTTCCATTGCTTGCTCTTAAGGCCTAATTGCAAGGCATTATCTGGCCAAACAGTGTATGAAGTAGCACGTAATAATGATTGCCCATAGGAATCTCAGCTAGTGCAACACACAAGATGAGGAGCTATTCTTACCTTGCTTATTACCCAGGAGCTGATTCAAGGAATAGTTATAGTTAAGGCATTAAGCCACTGGTCACCCTAATATATCTCAATTCAAACTCCTTATAGGAGTGATTTTAACCAATGCTAGCAGTGACACTGAACAGTGGGAAGAGGATTGAATTTTGAATGAGGAAGAAAATGACTAAAAAAAGATTCTCTGGGGAAAAAGAACACTTCAAGAAATTAAAATCTTTATCCTCTGCATGATTGTTATGCAACCCTGCCGTTCTGGCAGAACAAGAGGTACACTCATGCCTAAAGAAAAAAGATGAATAGCAATCAAGGTGAGTGAGCCACTATACAGGCGTACAAAGTTTTTAGGGAAACAGAAACCCAGCCCAAATGTACCTTTCAGATAAGACACTTGGCCAAATCTAAAGCTAGCGTCAGCTGACTGAGCAGCAGAAAGTCATCCAGCTTCTGGGCAGAAAGCATGCCAGCTCCAGCAGGAAAAAGTTCCCAAGGCTGATCGTGGCCAATATTCACACTTTCACATCCTACTACAAATTCTGGCTTTCATCCTTGACAGACCACAGCTGTTGTAGGGCACATTCTCCAACATGTGTAGGAGAAAGTGACATTTCTACCATGTATGTAGGTGACAGCACCAAAGTTAAGCCTTGCATCTGTAAATAGCTTCTGTTTCATCCTTTTTCTTCTTCTTTGTCTTCAGTTGCTCTGTCAGAGGGCAGTACTGCACATTTCTGGCAGCAGGACAAGGCAGAGGAGTAAACACTATTTGCTGCTGCTTAGTTCTTCAGATCCCATGATGAGATTAGAGTGCCAGATTCATTAAAAACCAATCAAACATTTCTCAGATACAAAACTCTAAATCCACCCCATTCCACAAAAAGCCGGAAACAACAGATCCAATAGTCCCAACAGTACTTGGATTCTCAGCTCAGCCTAATTCTGAAGCAAGATGCCACCTTCAGAGGGGACGGATTGTGACACAGCATGGGGCAGTGTCCGGCCTGATGCAGAGTAAGGTCCTGCATTCAGCTTTTCTTCTGTTATTTTTAAATACTTCTTCCCAGGAAGAGGATGGGAAGAGGCTTGCAGAGAATGATTAGCTCCAGAAACATCATCAGAAAAGGCAGAGGAGGAAATGATCACACTGGGCCACGTCTATGGACCCTCTAGCAATACGAATACCCCTTAGGAAGCATCTCTGTTACTGACTGTGCTGTGAGGCTGGTGGCAGAGACTGCTCTGTGCTGAGAGGAATCAGAGAGGCAGTCAGGGCAGAACACACTGGCCAACCTCAGCTCCAGAGGAGTGGTAACCTCTTGCAAAAACCATATGGCAGTCACCCGGGAGGTCTAAGAGAACTCAAGAGTCAAGTTACTAATTCCAGTATGTAAGCCTATTAACCACTTAAAACATCCTCCAGTCTAAAGAATGGGTATCATGTTAGTCCTTAAGCAAAGGTCCCAGGAGACCTGGGGAATAGCAGGCCTGTAATCATGATGGTAACACTGGGAAAATTAACAAAATCTATGGTAAAGGATGCATCCACAGAGCATGGGAAAATGCCAGACTTGTGAGGAACTGCAAACGGTATCCCTACCTTACAGATCCTTGCAGAAAGGAAGGATCTAGTTGGTATAATCTTTTTGTATTTCCAAAAGACTTTCCCAAAAGTCCTCCATCAGAGGCTTTTAAGAAGGTCAAACAGCTGTGGGAGAAATGGGACATTTCTGACCTGGACAAAAAACTAGCTAGGACACAGGAATTAAAGTGGGGGGGACTGGGGGAAGTAAAGCTGATTTGGAAGAATTTGGTACAAACCTACAAAACAAGTGATGGATGGTAATCAAAATTTTTACCATCTTTTTCATTCCAAGAACTAAAGGGAATCGAATGAAGCCAGAAGGAGCTAAATCAGAAGAGCTGGGTTTTAACACAACAGATAGCAGACCTGTGTAATTCTTTCTTAAAGAATATTGTGGGTGCAAGAGTGAACATTGATTCAGGGAAAGAGTGGATGACTACTTGGAAGAGAGATGATTTAGGGTTGCTAAATGGACAAGCAAGAAGATACTTAGGAAATCCCCAGACCTGTATGAAGTTGGAGGCTGAGAGAATGTTAGGGGAAAGTATCACATAAGTTTGCCTGCTCTTCCTCTTCTTTAGGTGTCCATTTATGATCACTCCTGGAGACAGAATAGTGGATCCTTGGTGTGAACATCATCACCAGTTTTAGGCAGGTGAGACCCTACAATGGCCAATCCTGACCTAATGGGAATTAGCTTAGTATAAGAGCTGAGAACCGCCTACTATATTAATTGGAATACTTTATTTATATTAATCTCCCAAGTTTTCTCCCTAACATACTCACTGTCTTGTATAGAAGCTGCAGCACTGAATTATGCCAATACTGATAATTCTAGAAATGCAAGAAACTTTCTAGGAGTTAGCTCTTGAGTCATATATCCCTACTGCCTCCAGATTCATGGAAGGACAGTGGTTCATTACTAAGAGTTGAAGTCATTGCTTGCCAAGTACAGGTCTAATTTTATGCATTTGAATTGTTTCATGCATACTGAGATGACAACTCATGCATAAACTTGGATACTTGCTTGAGAACATTCCTCAGTTAGAGGCTTCCGCTGGCAAGGGACAGCTTCCACTGTTTTGAAGAAATGCATCAAGGTATTTTATTTTTCCTTCTCCTGTGTTAAGTTTATTTCTGAGCACCTGTAACTGAAAGACCATCTCTGGCCTCTTAGTGCATGGAGTAAACAAGGGAAGAAAGATGTTTCTTTGATTTTCACTTCAAGTTTCCTTGCAGAAGCAGGAAGCAAGACCACCTGAACTAAGATGCAGGACAACCACAGCCTTGCTTTAAGCAGTATTACTAGCAAATTATCACAAGCATAGAAGTCATCAGAGAAAACTTCAGCAATGAAGCTCATCCTTATATATGTCCCCTGCCCTAGATTCTCTTACAGAAACAGAGTACCACAGGACATGGCATGTTCCTTTGATCCTTTGTTTTCAGACTAGTAAAGAAATTAATTTGCAAATTGTCTTTGCTTTGGAGCCTTTAACAAAATTTATCTCTTCAGTGAAATATTGAGATAAATGCCAAAAAGACTTTTTTTTTTTTTAAGAACTAGTTTGTCCTAAAAGCTGTATGCAGCCATGAAAAGGAGAGAGATGTTTTTAGGAACTGCAGAGTTCCCTGAAAGAAAAAAGCTTAGCAAGTAAAATGTTCGAAGGCAAATGCTTCAATCTGGTACTTCTGATGTATTTTAACTTTAAGGTTTTTATCTTTGATGATTCACTGAATTTCAGTGGTTCTGCCAAATAATGTACTGATAGCAGTCTGTACAGAAACAGTCTATGAACTACTACATTTCTCCGTAGACCTCTGCAATTGCCTGAGTCTTGCTATGTACCTAAAGCTCATGCCATTTGCCAAGCCTAAACAGGGACAAACTACTGCTCTAGACTATGAATTTTTGTTCATTAATATTTACTCTGTTTTTTTTGTTTTGTTTTAACCGAAGTTATACTTAGTCCATTGAGCCTGTAAGGCATTTTGTCGACAAATGATGATGGTATTTCACATATGTGGCACTCCTTGCCATTGTGTGTCTAACAGCTGTACTAGCAGAACGCTATGGCCACAGTCTCTGGGAAACTCCATAAAAAACAAGTTTGCATGTAAAATCCTACCCTTTCTAAGGGTGCTTCAGCTTCTAGAAGACTTTCTTGACCTGGATACATCAAGCTCTTACTAACAAGGTGATTTTACTCCCTAAAACCACGGCGTTCAAAACTTGCCATTGGGAATAAGAAGTTCCAGTTTAGTGCAGCTTTACATCCTCCTAAGGGTACTGCATTAAATTTTTCTACATAGGATCACACTTATTTTTCTTAGGACCATCATGGCCATTGCCACAAGCTGGCTCATTCACGTTAAAGTAGGCCAGATACTGCAAGCAATGACGCTTCTGGTGGGAGATATCAGCAAAAAGCTGGTGAAGACCACACAGTACATTGATTGGTAAGCATCTGTCTTGTCATTTTCAGTTATGTTTTATGGTCTTGTAAGGAGACAGGACTTGAAGAGAGGAGAGATGATGCCTTCCCTGGGGAAGATCTGGGCATGCTCCAGGAGGGAAAGCTGTGACCACGCAGGGTATGGCAGCAGCAGCAGAGAAGCAGCACAGCCCAGGGCTGAAGGCCTGCAGCACAGGCAGGGGCTGCAGCAGGAGATGGGAAGCAACCAGTCCAGCCCCAGAAGGGACAGAAAGACCCCCAGGAAACAGAAGAGGCTGGGCAGAGTTTGGTGGCATTTATAAAGTAACAAAAACCAGGCCTAGAAATACAGATCAATTTGTAAGGACATAGGTGTGGTAGAACTGTGTATAAAACTTTTAAAATTTCTTTTGTCTATCCTACTTACTTTGATGTTTCTCTGTTAAAAAAATATTTCTGGTTTAATTTCTAATAAAATCTGCCTTTTACATACTTAAATTTCTTTTTATTTCTATCTCCTTTGAGACCTTCTCACTACCACAGATACTTAAAGTCCTGGCCAGCCGGGGTTCCTGTCTCCCAGAGGCAGCAGGATCTCTGTGTCAGGAGGTAAGACGCTGAAGTGTGCACAGCCCCTGGCTTTGTCACCTCTCCATCACCCGCTTGTGGAAATTTTGGAGCTAAGCAACACAAAAAGTATCAAAGCACCACGTCGCCAGCTCTGTTTAGGGGCATTTTACTCCTGAGCTTTGCATACTCAACATTTTTGCTCCTATGTGGTGCCCTTCCAGAGCTGCCTTAGACATCTGTCAGCTTGTGGAGTCGGTCTCAACGTGAATCAAAATACAGTTTCTGCATACTGGAGGCAGGGCTTGATGGACAATCACATAATAAGGGAATACGACCAAAAAATGAGCACACTTGATAAAGAAGCAGAAAGGAAGAGAAGGATGGTGGCAAAGAGTTAATGTTCAGACTCAAAATATCATCACCAGGGTTAGCAGTTTCTAATGAATTCGGTGATTCTATTTAGCAGTGGAAATGCTGTTTGCTGCTTGGCATTTCAGTGCTTACATAATTTATAGTCTATTATTTGATAATGTATTGAAGCAGGTTGTTGTCTTTGGCACCATCAAAGTTGTCTGCTAATTCACTGCTTGACCTTCTTTACATGCATGTAGAATGGAAAAGAAATGTTGCAGGGCACGCTGTGGCAGTTCCTAAAAGGGCTTAGTCTTCAGATAGTTTGATTTGTACGAACCTCACCACCAAACTATAGTTTTATTTATATATGTCTGGAAAAAAGTAAAAAACAGGTGGTAAAGCAGTATTTTAAAAGACTGACACATTTCTGTTCCATTCGGCTTCTCAGCCAAATGTCATTTTATAACCTAGGTAGTGAAAATGTCCTGGCATTAGGGTGTAACCGGACGCATAAGGCTTCCACTGCATGTCTATGAGTCACCTATGCAGCCAAAGGGGTCCTGTTCTGTTCATCCCTGGGAATGAGAGGAGATATGCTAATATCCAGCATACACATGGGAAGAAGGACTCTGCTTGTATATAGGAACATTTACAAAAGTATTTTACTATCTGGATACTGAACATACAGAGTTTTCATCCAATTTTCAGAGAAGTTAAAAAATTTTAGATGAAAGGGAGACCCAGATGATCCAGAAGTCACCAAAGCACCATGAAAAAGAGCCAGGAATATCAATTCTGGAGAATGCTTTGCTTCATGCATTCCCTGTAAGGGGGACAACAGAAAGTATGGCTAGAACAAGACAAATGGAAGAAAGCTGTAAGGCTGTCCGTTGACAGGGGATCCCCAGCAGTGGTAAGGTGCTCAGCATACCGTGCAGTAAGCAGCTATGGGAAGATTCATGTGTGCCAAAATGTCCTTCAAACATGAAGAATCGCCTTTTAAGCACTAGCAGATTCCCATTGCATTCAGTTTGAACTGCAAGACTGGGGACTCTTTCTGTAGATATAGCAAAAAAAAAGAAATTAATACCTACATTACTCTGCTAGTGCAGGCTGGCAGAAGGAAGCATGCAGAAGTTTGCATGAAGTGACCGATCTGTCACCCGTCCCTTTCAGGCTTCACTGGACAGTCCACACTACTCCCGCCGCTGTTCAAATTGCAAGCACATTCCAATATTTCTTTTCCTTTTTCCTTTCAACTTTGCATCTAATCTGGCAGAAAAATCAGTAGAGCAATGTACTGAGAGAGGCAAGGAAAATTTAAATAACTTGTTAGTGCCAAAGTCATTGAAAGGGTTATTTAATCCGAGATGCCTGGTAGGGGCGTAAAATGGAGAAGGCCACAGTGTGGCCGGGTTTTCTTGATGCTCTTTTCCCCAAGCGTGACTTTTCTTTTCCCCCGTGAATCACTTTTATGTTTTAGAGAAAGAGTTGTGAGCCACAAATACATGTTAACTGGAATTGATCAAGGACAAAATGAATAATTTACCTTCTGGAAAAAGAGATCATCTATATCGCTACAGACTTTTTCGCAAAGATTTTTTTTCCCTGATGTTATAGCCATCATGTTCAGCTGCATTTACATGTAGCAAGAGTGCTGCTTTGTTTCTAAACTGGCACGTCCCAGCAGAATTCCCCACCTTTTTTTTGTTTCAACACTTCTGATCTTAAAGAGCATGAATTATTCACAAAGAATTCCATATGTCTTCAAAACTTTTCTGTTAAATAAAACTGCATACTTAATTTCTCCCCCCCCATTTACTGTCCACAATGAGGAATAATGATCTGAATTGATGAAGATGATGAATCCCAAGCAACTCTCTAAATATGGCTACACCAAACCCTCTGCTTTTTGTCAGACCTGTTCCCAGGTCTAACAGTTTGGGCTACTTTGGTACAACAACTTATATTTTTACATATTTCTATATTACATCTATTTCTGTGATAACAGTATGGAAATTTTTTTAATAGTCAAAATCAGAAAAAACAGTAAAAGGTTCAATAAGGCATGGGAATTCTCCAGGCAATCAAAAATAAGTTGCAAATAACTAAACACAGGCAACTTGACTGAACACAAAATATATATAGTCAAAAAGTGAACATGAGTTCTGCCTTTTTTGTTGGCCCTCTTTAAAAGGTCTCAATTTACGATATTCATAAACTCTACAACTGCAATAAATAAGAAGCACATGCAGTATAACCAAATTCACCATTCATTTAAAATAAAAATATTTGAAATCCTTAAATATTTCATTTCTCTTAACAGTGCTCAAGCCACCATACAGCGCTTTTGTTTCTCCCTTTCCCTCCTGTTTGGCTTAGGTTTCTGAGTAAGATGCGGAATAATAGATCTGTCACAGACCTTCTGTATAACCTCCATATCCATGTGCATCTGAACTTCCACACCTTAAAATGCAGAGAAAAGTACTTCTCATCGATAGGATTAGCACAAAAAATATTTTATTTGTGGCACTCGTTTACTGAGGCCCTGAGATCAATGAATATTGCATTGTGTAGATAACATAAATATTATAGTTGTGAATTAACTGCTTCCTTGAAACTTCTGGCTTAGAAGTTCAATACATGTTCTTCAAACATTTTTGGGCTAGTGGATCTCACAAGTCTTGTTACTTTTCCTGGTATGTCAGAACTGCATTTTTAAAATACTATTTCAGACTTTCAGCATTCACCTTTGAAGCTGAGAGCAGTATCGATGTGCACAAAAGAACCAAGGTCAAATAAGCAGTCATCATTTTCTGCACAGCCTCTGCATACAGCAAAATTTCTCTGTGGGGCAAGCTTAGTCCCCTGATCTCCGTCAAGCTCCAGCTCCATCTGAAAAATGTATTCCATCGTCAATCTGGGCAGATTTTTTTCAATCTGGGCTCATTTTAACCAAAGCTGGAGGGACTAGTGCTGAAACTTTGCACGTCTAGTAGCTAAAGAATAACAACACCTAATCCAAAGCATGTACAATAGGTAAGGCAGGCAATGATATGTAGGAACTACCTTAAAGAGGAGATCTAGTTAGTGGTAGGTATATAGGTCTTGGATTAGGTCATTCCAGTTCTGCAGCAGCTCTAGGAACGGAACCCAGGCTTACCACAGTCCAGTCCAGTATCCAGACTCCCTCTCACTAAACAGATTTTAAAACCCTATTCCTATTAAAAAGGTGGGGGTATTCTGGTGGGTGGGAAAAGAGAGGGAAAACTTTCCCAGAGCAGAAAAATGATACACGACAGTCATACAACTCTAGGACCACACTTGCATTGATGTGATATTCACCAGGAAGACTGCCTGTCTGGCATAGACTCAGACTGCTGTCCGGGTGCATATTGAACAGCCTTTCCTAGAAAGCGTAAGCATGCTATTTGCAAAAGTACTAAATACACATGAAAAACAGAGCTTAAACTACTGTCTCTGTCCTAGACATATGCTCCTTCTTAAGACATGAAGTGCATAAAATGCAAAAAGGAGGAAGGATTTGAGGGAGGAACCATGACACCAACCTATATATCGTAGGTGGAGTCTACGTTGCATTTTCAGCACCTCTGAAGTAAATCACTAACTAAAGATCAACTTAGATTTGCCAGCATGAAACCCTCCTGTTTTATGAGCCAACATGTGGTATGTGAAATGTGGTGGAGGCAGCCTAGTGAGATACACAGCAAGGCAGGGAAGGTGATTAGCATAGAGTGACTCAGACCATTGGCCGTGCTATATTTCTAACAAAGAATCTGGCACAAACAGAAATTTGGGGAAAACAAAGTCTGTACACAGAACTAGTGATGGCTGCTAAAAGATAAAGAACTGGGGGGGG
>Ga0065711_1000781_pt1 | contig 58009 bp, 39 predicted proteins | sample Hoacrofraction12_FD_59098 | JGI IMG/M metagenome (GOLD analysis project Ga0065711, IMG submission 59098) | Hoatzin crop microbial communities from Cojedes, Venezuela - Epithelial fraction 12 v2 (version 2) | ecosystem: Host-associated > Birds > Digestive system > Esophagus > Crop | place... | reverse complement strand
GGGCGGCTTCGGCTGGATCTCGGCGGCGGCTGCTGCCTCGCCCCGGCCGGGAGGAGCGCGAGCCCCGCCGAGCGGGCCCTCCCCGGCGCCGCGCCAAGGGCCGTCGCGGGCTCTGCCCGGCCCGCGGGGACGGGGATGGGGAACTAAAGAAAGGCCCGAGGGAACAGATTCCCTCCGGAGAGCCGAAACGGAGAATCTGTTTGCGGAGCTCGTTCCTGAAACCGGTGCGACCGGGGCTCCCACACGGGGGGAGCGGCCCTGCAGCTCAGACAAACCCCGGGCACGGTTAGGGGAGAAGTGCCCTCTCCCACCCCTCTGCTCGGGGGAGCCCACCGCCCCCGGAGACCCGCTTTTCCCTCCGAACCATACAGGGAATATTTACAACACAAAGCTAACACGAGGCAAGTGAAGTCACGTATGCAAACCCTTCTAAGATGCTCGCAGCGCAGTGAAGATTTCTATACAGAAAAGTTTCACCATCATCATCAGAAGGTCCTCTTTCCCCCTGACAAAGTTCACTACGAAATCACATGCTGCAACCCCATCTACCGCGACTGGGGCAGGAGAGAGAAAGTCGCTGGTGCAAATCTGTTGGCTCTTCCATGGGAAAGAAACTTGGGGAATACCACTGGGAGCGAGTCCCAGCTGAACACTAAAAATAAGACGCGGTGGTGGTTCTCTAGACGCTTCGCTTGGCTTGTTACTCTGCTGCGTTTACAAGCGTTCGCATCCCCGTACCTTGACAAGGAGGTTATTATTCATCAGTGAGCTTCTGCCCCAGTCGGACTCCTTCCTATGCTCTGTGTGCACAGGTAACAGGTCCACACCTGGAATAGGTGTCCTGGGCCACTGCGCCCCCAACACAACTACAGATCAGCAAATACAGTATCAGACTACAGCTATACTGAATAACGGAGGGGAAGGAGGGCAGCTTCGGGGATCAAGACGTAGCCCTTCCTCAGGCAAGTGAAGTACATGCTGTAGTGCTATGCTGCATGGCTAAGAGAAATATTGTAATTAAGTCCAGAACTTTTTGCTCCTCACATTGTCATGAACAGCTGTGGTCATGTTTCCATAAAGAAGCAAAGAATATTCATAAACTCTGCTCACACGGCTGTTTGGGTGACTCAGCCCTTTTGTTGGCCTGTATAACAACACTATTCCTTTCCATGCATCCCTCTGCTACACACATACTGTGTTTATTAACGTTTTCCCAGAAAAAAAATTACCATTAAACTTCTTTTTATCTCAAAAGGAGACAAAAGTGTCAAACAAAGCAAGAATAAATAAAGCATCTTTCTAGACTTCAAAAGGGCAAAGCGCAAAAATACATAAGAAAAAAAACCTCTGAAAAGATAGCTAGGTCCATGGGCAAGATATGTATTTATCTTTATAGAGCCAATATACTGGAAGTCTATGCACACACAGGAAAAATAAATCTTGTAAGTATACAGCACTGTGTGGATAATACAAGCACCGAACCTGGCGCTGTTTGCAGAAGAGAGGCTAGAGAAACATGGAATACTACCAAAAAACAGGATGAAAAATGTTTATACAAAACAATTGAGCTTGCAAATTTCCATCACCTTTGCAGTAGATTGAAAATAACAGGAAGTATTAAAAAATATACCCAGGACACAGTAGGAAGGTACACGGTCTCTTTAAGGCAGCCAGCCAAGCAGTTTTCTCTCCCTTTTCAGGCTCTGCTGTCTGCACCAGAAGACACTTCACCCGTTTGCTGCATGGGCAATGTCTTTCCACAGCTAGTTCATTCACGGGACTTGGAGACAAAAAACGACCACCTTCTGGTGGCTAGCATTTTTAACAATAAAAGTCCTATTCTTGCAAGCAAGAATCCCAAAAGTTTCCCACATTTGTGTCCACAATTACTTTAACTTTTATTAAAAATTCACCTATGGGCCAAATGCTATTTTCAGTTCTACCCTGCAGTCCCACAGGAATCAGGAGGCAAGACTGCTTCCAAGAGAAGGATTTGATCCTTCACATTGCCAGAAGATCCTGTATTTACTTTCCCTTGAATTAGACAGGCCTTTGACAAGTGACATGATTTTTCTCTGAAGGCTTTAACAGTTTAAGAATGACCATGCAAAGGAAGCTGTCATTATAGAGAGGAGTACGCAGAAGCCTGACGGAGCCACCTGCGGAGTCCGTTTTAGGGTACCCACGCAGCTTAGAGCCGCACATCACTGAAGTGCTACTGGATAAACCACTCCCTAGTAAACGCTTCCACCTTCCTCTGTAAAGAGGGAGTGACATTTGCTTCCTCTGTAAAACACTTCAGTCGCACCAGATGAAAAGCATCACGTGCAGTTCCATAACGCTGTCACAGCCAAGAAAATGACTAAATTAGCGAAGTGGGTGTGCAATTATCTGATCGTATACAGCCACAGTACCTGCACGTGTAACGTTTTTTAAGAGCCAGGATGTTAGCAACATTTGGCAATGAAATTGTGGAAGGAGAAAACGATGTCAGTTTTATGAAAGTTATTCCCAGGGCTTCCAGTTGAAATGCCAACATCCACCTATGCGAGTGGGAAGCCTTTCCCTAGTAACACCTGCAGAACCACACGGAATCTCTCTTCATTTCTACTTCCTTCTCTCCTCTGTGCTGTGAATGTATTTGTAGATCCTCTGAGCGCAGAGTTATCAGGGCCACATATTAACTAAAGTTAGAAGTCTATGGGGAAAGTGTGATACAGTCTTATTCCTTATGGCCTGAAACATTTGCTTTCATTGTTTTATGGTTTAGGGTTGTTAAAAGTCACGGCAAGTTAATCTGGCACAGTTCCTGCCAGGATGTGAGTTCATTTCTTAAATAAGTTTTAGAAATATTTCTGGATGTGGCTTTTAAGCTTTCGGAATATAAAGAGATGTAAATTAACAATTTCAGAAAGATCGATGTTACACCAGTGGGTCAGTTTCTGTTTCGGGATGAAAAGCCAGCTATATGCCTCCTTTCTGTCCTGTCAGATTGCTCCTTTTTTTTTTTTTTGCCATAGACTTCTCGAAACTATTACATCTCTGTCTTAAAAGGTGCTGAATTACACAAAGAAACTAAAGATAAGTTTTTGGTACTTTCCAAACTAGACATATTTCCTCTGGTAAATTTCCCCCATATGAGATCAGTTAACCGAAAACAGGATGTGGCTCAGAGAGAGATTAAAATTTGAAGTTAGCTTCATTGCAGAGCCATTCCACCAATTGCAGGGCACTGTGTTACTGTTTCAGGTGAATGACAAATTTTCGCATCCAAGAAAAAAAGCTCATGAGGGAATATATTTGAGTATTATCTTTTTAAGATAACCCAAGGGCTTAAGATTTTTAATGAAACAGATTTCTTAGTACCTTTAAAAATGGAATTTAGGCTCAGATGCTAAGTGTATTTCCAGGGCTGAGAGTCTCATTTCAGAGAGATACTTGAGGTAGGGATGTCTCATTTTATAAAAACATAATTTTCATTTAGTATAAATTATCTGGAAATATACAAATGTTCCAGGAAACCCTGAAAGATTGGTAAAACACAGGAAGGAAACTTGTTGGTAGAAGATCCAGTCCCCAGGAGATGCAGTACTTCTAGGAACTGGAGCCAAGTGCTCCAAGTCCAGATTTCTCCCTGTTCATAGCTCTGATACGAAGTAGTTCTTTAACTTCTATGCTACTACTTCTTTTCTGACTTAAGCTACTCACAAAATAGGAGTACAACACAGTAGCTGTGAGATTTCATCAATTCATTTTCAAGATTAAAAAAAATATGAAGCATTATGAGATTTGATATATCGTCATCCTCAGAAAACTTGACACCTTTGCCACAATTCAATCTCTAGTTTACAATAAAATCTTTTAAAAGGTTTTTGTTATATTTGCCTGCACCTAGTACCAGTTGTAGCTCTGCTTTGTTATGGTGATATCCTGAGGACCCAGCCCAACTCATATTACAGGAGATGGAAAGTTTCCCACTAACTTCCATAAAAGAGTTGGACTGTAATCTTCAGAGACATCAGGAACCAATTTTTTTTTCTTCATCCCCGCTCTGCCTCAAGATTTTTTCCAGATCATATTCTCTGTAACATAGTATTAGCCTCAGCTTCCCACTAAATTTTAAATTTTTTTTTCTACAAATAATAGATATTCTGGAACACCTTTTTAGCATTCGTCAGGGGAAAAAAAAAAGCATCCACAAAATGGACCCTGTGTACCTTCTGTCTTATTTCAGTCACTCACTAAAGCAGTTTCCACAATACAAGCCAAGGAATCACCCTGAAGAGAAGAGGCTAGACAAAACTAAAGTGTTTCTCTCTGTCATAGTGGCCTTGATATTTTCCTAGAAGCAATACTACTTCAGAGCAGAACATCATTAAGAGATTTCTGAGCCTGCCTCAGGTTTCAGGCAACCTTACTAGGCAGACCTTCTTTACTTTAAGAAACTCCGTGGTGGTATACCTGTCTCTCTCACGATGTCTCCATATCAGGACAAACACGGGGTACAGACGTGTGAAGCTGGCATGGACCAGTTTATGACAGTTTCACCAGATTAAGCCCTGCTTTCTGTTGCAGCCTGTCTGCATTAAGGGCTTATGCTGGTACTTGTGGTTATGCTTCTGTTTCTCTTAATGTACACAGAGCCTGATCTAAACTGGAAAATTCTTAGCTGCCTATTTCCATTCTTAATGCTTTGTAGAGAACTCTGGGAATGGGAGCTGTGCCCACCAGGAAGCCTGCCAAAACACTCTTCCAAAGCTCTGGATGTAACATGAAAAAACAAGATTCAACATCTTTTGACTATAAACCAGCTGACAAAATACGGGTATTCTATCGACAGCTCAGGTCAATTGTACGGTGTACTATAGAAACCTACACAATTATCAGAAAACTCAGTATATTTGAGTAGGACTAATTAGTGGAAACAGAAAAAGGAAATAGGTTTCTTTACTAATGTCTTCATTAATTCTCATTAATGACAAGAATAGAGGGGACATTGAACGTTATGGTAAATCTCCACTAACCCGTTCAGAAGTTATTAATTTTGCTAATAAGAGCAAAAGAAAGAGAAGCTTAGAAGATGATCGTTTACATGTGACAGAAGCAAAAAAGAGACTGACTATGCACTAACTTGCATCTCTCTCCCACCAAGACAGTAACTCACTTTGCTGTTGTAGAGTGACTAACACCACTGGGGTTATCTTTCCAATAGTATCTTTCAGCAGGGTTCATGAACCTGAATAATTTCCACACCATCACCACCAATGTCTCTCTGTGCCTGTATTTTATGGGCGTGCAGAAGTTCACAGGAGGAAAATGGTAAAGTGAACCAAAGTCCCCATCAAAACATTACTACAGAAAGAAAACTCAGGAGTGTTCACAAACCAGGATGTCTTAAAAGAGGAATTTGAAGGAGAAAGAAAAATCTATCTTAAGCACAGGAGAAGCCTGAATGAAAAAGTCAAGTTGGAAGTGGGAGAAAGCAGACATAGAGAACGACAGGTCTATATTCTGCACAGAGGCAAGCAGACTTAGTGTTTAAATTCCTGCATAGAGAGAGTCCTCTCACAAGGCCAAGTACCTTGGCAGCTTTGCCAGTGAGGGGACTCCAAAAGCACATCATCACATACAAGTTCCCAGCAGCATCCCTGGAATTCAGCCAAGAAAGCAAACCTTGTAACTCCATGCTGAACATCTGCATCACAAATTGGATGTCGAAACCCCAAAGCAAGTGAATGGGGCACAAAGTGCTCAGGAAATGAATGCTCCCATCTGTTCAGGTTCAGTAACCATGGGTCATCCTGGAAGAAATCAGAATACAGATTGGCTTCATCGTACAACAGTTCAGAATTGTGGCAAGTTTTCACAAGGTAAGGTTGTACTTTCTTTGTGTCAAGATAAGGGCAGGAAGGAAATTCAGCATTTTTTAATCTGGTTATTTAAATCACATGTAAACTCTTTTTCTTACAATGAATATTTTGCTTCACAGCCCAGGACTGGCAGGCAGGGCCCTGGGGAGCATTGCTGGGCTGCCCTCTGCCAGGACTCGCCCCGGAGCTGCTCAGAACCAGGCATGGAGATCAGCCGGACCACCGCAGACATGGGGCCCGTGGACACAGATACAGGATACACAGGAACGTGGCTTTCTAAGAATTTGATTTGAACTCATGTGGGTTTAGAAACGTTCCCCCAATTTCTGGTATCAATCCATGGGATCCTATTAAATTATGTCAGAGATTACTTCAACCAGGCATGTTTCCATGGGAAGTTCTTGATCGTAGCTTGTTTTTGAGATTCCTGACCAAAACAGAAGCTTAGCTGATCCTGCCAGGCTTCTTCAGTGTCATATGGAAACTGAAATGGTGAAATTGTTTAGCTTTGATAGGAAGCCACAAATGACACAAGGGACATGAAAAAGATTCCCCCATCAGCCTAGGTTGAGTAATTGTTCATAACCACAAGCTGGGCAAGTTTCATGGAGTTCGAAGTTTTAGCGTGAAGATACATCTCTGACTATGTAGGTACTTGGTACGGAAAAAAACATGTGCTGCCTTTTCAGTCACTAAGCACAACGAGATTCATCCCGGGAATTGACGTCTCTGCCACAAATTTATCTCCAGAGTTCTCTTGTTGATGGGAGTACCGGCCTTCACAAGAGCCTGTGCCCCCTGCACTAAATTTCACCAAGCTAATGCTTTTTATTGGCAGCTTTGAAAGCTCTTATCCGAAAGCAAACCCTCAACTCTGAGGGTTAATGCTGTGATTATAACCCAACATGGTTCTCCCAAAACCACTCTTTAACATGGCATGAAGGATGTGTGGTGAAAATTTAGTGAAAACTGGAACCAAAACAGGCCTCTTGACTTCCAGTTCCATCTTATAACCATATCTCCAGATCACCCTCCTTCCAGCAAAAGCAACTGCAAACATTGCTTCAAACGACTGTTCCGTACATACTGTTCTAACACATCCCAGCTAACTGGGGCTAGAAACGAAATACCTTTTAATATTGCACAGACTGGTGACTCCAAACTTTCAGAATTACAGCAATGGTGGAAACTCATATCTATTTCTACCTAGCTGTCAGAGCCTGGGGCTGAATGTTCTCTAGGACCTTACAGCAGTAGGCTGTTACGGAAAATTTTATGATTTGGGAAGTGAAAATGAGATTTTTATGGCATATTGCTTTTTATAAATAATGAAGGAAAACTGACAGACACGGAGGCATGGAGCAAGTGCAAGTCTTCAGTTACAGCTGCAGTTTATGCCCAGTCTGTCACCAACACTAGAATTTACGTCTATATATTGTAAATCACATTTCAGCAGGTATAAACTGGCACAGTGAAATGTGAATCTCCTTGTGTGTGGATGTGCGACATCTTTATAAAATATTTTCTCTTTTGAAAGAAATTTTCACTTTTACTTTTTGCGATTCAGTTAAAGCAATACTGTATCTACAGATCTAGATATCAAGTATAAAAAGTATGGCTCCTCCAAAATAACTGAACAGCATGAGCTGGGGATGTGCTCCACAGCCTCTCAGTATAAATTGCAGAGAACATATAATAGCCAGTGGAAACAACGCACTGCTGAGGTTACTTTTGTAAAGCCAAATTAGACAATGGAAGTCCATGACAGGGTTCCTTGAAACCAGCTTGCAGTGTGCTAAACCCAGACTCTGAACCTCTCTCTGTTTCTTTTGGAGTACTTTTAACCGGCGCCAGTTAGGCTGCTGTCATTAAGAGAAAATTGAGTTTCCATTATAAACCCCAATTTTTGTGGTTTAATATCTCAGCTGATTCAAAGTGCATCAACTATAAATTTTTGTTTGGTTTACTTGCAAAAGAAATTGCCTTTTTAGTTGTCAAGTAGCAAATAAAGGAGATACAGTCTGAACCGCGGCACCTTAAGAATAATCTGCATTTCATGACTTCTAGCTATGGAGCATGGGTAAATGTAACTATTTTTTAATAACCACCTGTGTGTAACAATTATTTCTTGGCTTAGAAAAGAAAGAGTGGAATATAGCAATCTTTACTCAAGATTTCTCTGCTATTGTTTTCTAAACTTGCATGTTCTTTTTATGACAGTTGCGGTGTTTAATTCAGTTTGGTATTTTCCAGGAAATCAGTTGCTGCTTAAACATGTTTCCAAATTCCAAGTTCATTCAGAACTTGAAAAGCAAAATTTAACATGAAGAATGGAATTTTGTAATGACCCTGCAATTGGCAAAACCAAACTCTTCGTTCCCAGGAGAATGAAAGAGCCAAACCCAGATATTTCTCCTAATTAGAGAGGAAAACATTATTAAATATCTTAAAAATTGAAGGCATATGTAAATCCTATAAGGCGGTTTTTTACTGGAAAATAACTGATGGCCATGCCAAATTTCAGTGTGTTCTGATGTAAGAATTCAGCAGGAGATTAAAAACACATTTTGCTAGGAAACATGCATAAACATTAACATTTACATAGCCTGAAAATAAGCTTGTGTAGGCAGGGTCAAGTGAGACAACTCGTGATGGATGAACACCAAATTTGCAGTCCTCAGAGAGAGAGTGATTTTTTTAAATTACAAAATAATACTCACTCAAAAGAAAAAATGGATTTCCTTAGTGTGTTTTCACTCATCTTTTCCACACCCCTACTATAAATGAATTTACTGACCCCTGTCAGTAGATTCCACAACTCTTTGTTCGTGGAAAAAGGAGTTTGAGATTATTAATGAAAAAGATTTTTGAACTTGAAAGAAATCTTATTAAGGATTCAACTCTAGGATTTTGTATTGCTCTACCCAATGCAGGATCCCACCTGCTGACTCAGAAGAGGGGCTGTGTATGTTGAACATTTTCATTACTATAGAAAGACAGAAAATAATTTTGCTGTGATATGCTGACTTTACATTGCCCAACTGCATTGAACAAATAACTCGGTGTGATGAAGTGAGTATTTCTCCTCTTCCAGATGATTTCAGATTCTGAGTGTACCATCATAACAAAATAAAAATTACATGGTAACTTGGACTTGCATCCTACTAGCTCATGTACTCAATTTTCTCTTTCACCTGGTATTTAATATGATATGTTTTCAAGTCAGCCAGGAAAGAATTATGACAATCACTTCAAGGTACTGAGGGATTTAGCGTTCCTCTTCTAAAACTGTAGGTATTTCTAATAAAAAAAAAATACATATGACAGAGCACTTGTCTGGCTAAGGCTACTTAGAGCTTGTGGCATATTCTGAAAGATTATATACACAAAATAAGTTCTGCACTACTAATAAAGCAGTGGCCAGAGAATGGCACCATTTGGCTCTCTTCCTAAATTAGTCACAGTAGTTAAACGCAGCACAGCAGCATTCATGACCAGACCAAAAGAGCGCGAGTTTCACGTGTCAGTCTGCATAATAGGGTGGAATTTGGTCTATTCAAGTTACTTGCTAGCTTGGATCAATAGATTTAATTTCTGGTTGCAATGAAGCGAAGAGAGAAATCAGTTCATTTCGTGACACTTCGCTGTCTAAAGATCAGTAAAATACAATGGACACTTACAGAAATAGATATTTTTAAAAAGAACTAAAAGGCTTACATAGTATTAACCCTTAGAATTGTTGTTATCTCAGGAATCAAACCAATTCAGCTTTTACATATCAAGAATATTCAGGGAGAATCACATTAGAATGGCATCTCATGAATTTTCTTCTTCAAAGGCTGATCATAGAACGATAGAATGGTTTGGGTTGGAAGGGACCTTTAAAGCCCATCTAGTCCAACTCCCCTGCCATGAGCAGGGACATCTTCAACCAGATCAGGTTGCTCAGAGCCCCATCCAACCTGACCTTGAATGTTTCCAGGGATGGGGCATTGACCACCTCTGAGCAACTCGTGCCAGGGTTTCACCACCCTCAGTGTAAAAAAATTCTTCCTTATAATCTGGGAAATACATTACAAATCAATTAAGGTATAATGAACAAACTCATTTAATTTACTTTAGTGGGCCTAGCTTTCAGAGATTATCTGTGCATATCACTAGAAGCAACTCTGAAGTTCACTTTGGAGGGTAGGTTGACTATGATATGCTATTATGTCAATAAATTACAATAAAAATCCTGTTTATGCATGATCCTTGGCATCTCACCAGAATCGACAGCCATTCTAGGAGATGTGAGAATAAACTTGGACTGAAGTACACAGCTTTCTAGGTAAGTGAAGTGTAGGCAGACCAGTAATCCCACATACAGAGCCTGGCTGGCCTTTTGGTAGCCTACAGAAGTGTAGCAGTTGAATGTATGTTTTTCTGGAACCACTAAAGCTATTAACCTGTGATTCAAAGCCTGGAACATTTGGAAACTTGCACAGCATGTATATAAACAACGAAGGAATAGAAAAACACTGTGTACAATTCAGATATAAAAGGACTTTTCTGATGTCCAGAATTCCCAGTAAGAACGGAAGTACAGAACGTGTTTTGAACTAATTTCCATTTCATAATACAGATGAGTCATCTAAGCAGTGATTATTCCAAGAATTTCCATTTTTGCTGGGATTAATCCTGTGAGTTGCTTAATACCTCAGAACTCTCCGACTACAAGTCACTACAGTTAGCATGGCAGCAGATTCTAAAATCAATCCCATGTTATTTCCTTCTTCTCTGTCTTACTAACTAATAAAATACACTTCTGAATAAGCTAACAGGACCTAAGGTTCGTTTTGCACAACCCACAAAGACCATATCTGTCTTTGTGATTTCATCTGGTTTTATGACTGCTTGATAGTCAACACTCTTTCAGATGTCTTTGTTTTGCCATTGGCAGTTAATAGGAAAATGTATTTTGGTGTCTGATATTAAAAAAATTACTCAAGACTCATTGAAGCCTCTTTGACACAGAGAGGAAACAGGAGAATATGTTTGTTTTGCTTATGTAGCCATCTCCTTTGTTGTATTCTCTTTCTTTTCTTTCTGAGGTCACTGCGGTCTGATAAACTCACACTGAATGCCAGAATACTTCAGTCGATGTTCCAGTGCTGCGGCCGGCCTTGTCTGCAGCCTCAAGAAAGTCATTTGACTGCCCTTTGGAATACAGTTTCCTCATCTATAACTCACTGCTTTGAGTCCATCAAATGAATCCACTGCAAGTTCTTTTTAGTATTTTTTTTGTTCTAGTTCTGTATTTTTAAGTACTATATGCATCACAGTACCGACAATTCTTTTTCAGTCTTTGCAAAGCCCTTTGAGATTTACAGATGTTGAAAAAAACAGACATTCCAACGCTGGAATATTTTAAGGTTTTTATCAGGTTGAAAGTCGCTTATGCAAAAAAAAAAAATCCAACCCTTCTGTGTAGAAGAGAGAGAAAATACTGTCCTTTTATGCAGTGTTATACTGTGTACAAGTTTGATATTCAGCATATATGATATTCAGGGTACTCTAGAATGTCAGCTGGAGAACGCAAAGAAGATCCTTGAAGCCTTAAAGTTGCAACAGAAACCATTAACAGCCTTGTGGGATGATTTAGTCCCACCAGTCTTAGGAAATTCTCGCATGCAATGCAGAATTGGCCCTCCTATACATACATTGATTAAGGGATACGGCTGTAACAGAGTTATTTCCCTGGAAATTAATTACTTATAACCCATACATATTAAATATTATTTCTTACATTGTCCTTCTCTATGTTAACTATGACTTACCTCATATGGATCAGATTGACCCGAATGAAGAAAATTCTTGTTCATTCCCTTGGCTATAATCTTGACAATCTCCTTGCTCACAGTTTCATCTGGTTTTATCTAGCACACAATGTGAATACAAAATTGGTAAACAGATTGATACAAATCTCATAAATACTAGTAACCGCAAGCCAGAGCAAAGGTATACTAATGATATAGGCAGAGTTTAAATTAAGCCTCTTAAAGGCCATCTTAGCTACACCGTGCAAGAAGAATGGGAATTATTTTAACTAACTAATATCTTAGTGTGACCCATGGCTATGATATCTGAATACAATTTGATCTTTTTCATACAATGACATCATTGTGCTTTAAAGAAATCTTCGGGGTCCACCTTAGCAGGGATAGCTGAGTCAATATCTGCATTTATTACCAGATGCAAGAAACAGGGGTTTATGAGAAGATGTATCGCTCTGGAGAGACAATTAGATCTCATAATACACAGTTACTCTCATAACAATACTGTATGGTTCAGAAGTAGAAATGTTTACAAGTGGACTGCCTAGACATCCCCACTAAGCATTTAAGTATACTTCTCCCTGCAATTTGAGTTTATATCCAGTTATTATTGGATACAGTGTTACCTTCTTACACTTCTTAGAACATTTGGAGGATTAAAAAAAAAAAAATACTCACAGAGCCAAAATTAAAAATTGCATTATCTGTGACTATCTTCGTTCCACACATTAAACACTCTGGATCAAGGATATTCCTAAGACAGAGGGAAAACAGTAATATTAAAGTTCTTGGATGTGCTGCTTTCAGGCAACTATTCAATAAAAACGTGTGCAACTGTACTTTGTATGAAACTTCTCAGTTTTACGGGGAACCAAGCTGATATGTGCCAGGATCTGTGAAAAGTTTGGCCCTTCATCTGCCACTTTCCTGGAGGCAAGGCAGCAGGCTTTTAACTGTCAAATTCAGTTATCAAATGCCAAGGTAACATTTTTTGTAAATCTACCTAAGTTGCAGTAGACATTGATTCAGTTTAATGTGTCTTAAAATACAAATAATGAATAGCACGCATATTATTTAGGAATTTTGGATTTTGGGGGTTTTCTTTAAAAAAAAAAAAGAAAGCCGAGCATAAAAATAGCATCAGCTAGTGTCAGGAATGGAAATGCAGAAATTAGAAAAGAGTACAAAAGGAAAACCTCAGGAATAAAATAGTTTCTTTCACAGAGAGGATATGAAGTGGCTGCATATATTTACAGAGCTGTACAAACATAATTTTATACCAGCAGGCAAAGGTTATCCATATTAGCAGAAGATGATGACTCTCTCCACACCTGCTTAGCCTCCGGATCCTCCACCAGCACTGAGCATGAGGTGGCCACTGCAATGCAGAATAGCCACTAGCGATAAGGGCACAGCCCCTTCAACAAGTTTTACAAATGCTGCGTGAACATCCCATCTAGGCATAGTACAGTTTTGTTTGCAGTGACTGATGAATACTGAAAATATTTAATATCATTGTTTTGTATGATAGAATTACCTTAATAACCAGATGACACAGGACATACAATAACTGTGTCCACACGGTATCTGTGCTGGATTCTGCAGAAACATTTTGCACAGAGGACAAATGTATATGGAAGAAGCATTACTCGTGTACTTTTCCATAGGTTCTTCAGAAGCACGGGAGCTACTCATGGCTTATGCATGCTTGACACCAGAGCTTCCGAATACAGAGGTGCTGTAGTATGTTCTCTTACGAAGAGAAACCAAAAACTTTAGCCTAAAGCCATCACTGTTTTTTCGTGTTGTAGTTAAACTGCAGATGTTAATATAATCCTGAAGAAAAAAAAACCAAGAAAAAGATTTAGCATTGGGCACACACTAAAATAAACTGCCAGCCAATCAACATGCAGTAATAGCGTACTTAAATGTAGACCAAAAATTTAAGGACTGCGGTAAGAATTTACCTAACCAAACCAATGAGGAGGCTGGAAAAATGAGTCGGTAATTCCCAAACCACACAAATTTGAATTGTGAAGACACGAACCAAATTAAGAGGAAAGATGAAAAAAGCGGTAATTGGTATTCTCTAATAGGCATCATCCCGTATGCTGCCCTAAAAATAGAGCCTCAGGGGAGCTGCCTCAGAAACCTTGTTCTGGTAAAACCTCCTCCAGTGCTACAGGTTTACAGGAGTGGAGATTTCAAGACAGAAGAGAGAGGCTGAAGGAGTGTAAGAGTGACAAGGCAGCACTACAATCCAAAGACTGCTATCGTTAGCTCTTACGAATTTAGAAACAGGTTGCCCTTCTACGGTTCTAGATTTTATTCTATCGTTTTTAATGTCTCTAATTTCTGTTCCCAATATCTATTTCACACAGGTTTTATTTAGTTTATACGTCATTTCTCTGGGCTGCTACTGCACGTATTTTGCTACCAATACTTTTCAGCATTGCAAGATTCGCTCATGCAAAGGAACCACCTTAAGCATCCCTACTCGTGCTTCCAGATCAATGCCTTTTATTGCACGACTAACAGTTTTGAGAAACTCACAATGCCATTATCAGCACAATGCACACAGTGGTAAGAAACTTTTGAAATAAGCTGACCATATAAAATTAAACCACTGAGTAACCTAGTCTGCTGAAATATCATCAAGCGTCTATGCTAAAAACACAAGCTCCAGAAAATTCTAAAATTAAAACATCTCCTGTTTCATGTAACACGTTTTAAGTTGTAGCTTAAGTGTTACTCACTACATGCTACCAAGTAGGTGGTGCACTTGCCAGAAAAGCCCAGGTTAATTCAAGAAAAGGAGGGCTTTGTTAGGCTGAATTTCCTCGTTTGTGTGGTTTTAAGCTGCATTTAGACTACATGATCTCTGTAAAAGGCAGGAAGCAGCACCGAAGTACCTTTCCCATTCTGCGTTCTCAAACATCACATTTTTCCATGGGCCGAAATGGGGTAATTATACGATTCTTGAAATGAGTACTGCACCCTGACCTATCGGTTGTGTTGCCGCTTGCAGCCTCTCTTACGCTCAGAACTCTCAGCTGATCAGAAAGGACTTTGCATCCTCTGCCCATGCTTTATCCCACAGCCCTGACTATGATACCATCTCTGGTAAATCTAAAATTTGTCCAAGAATCTCAGAGATTGTGGGGTGGTTACTGTCTTGCAGGTGAACTACTTTGACAAATAATTTGGGTGTTATGAAGGGAAAAAAAATGTTGCCAGTAGATATGTAATTACTATTATGGCACTACAGGTGAGAATGCATCTCTTTTCCATCCACTAGGAAACATGTACAGCATTTTCAGTATCTGAACTTTTGAAAAATGTCTTTTAAAAGTTTTTTTGTTGGGGGGGAGGACACGGGGGAAAAGTAAAATACTAATAGGACCTATATGAAAACGATGTTCTTGTGCTCCCTCTGCTGTTTCTGCCACAGCAGAAAACTGGGAGTGTTTCAAGAGCTGTGTATATTCCTTCATATACAGTAAGAAATCCTCATGCCTACACAAAAAGGGGAGTCATTTCTCTTGGCAAAAGAATTTTCGAAAATAAAGAAGCATGGTGTAAAAATTAACGATAAACAGCATTATCTATCTGGAAAGCAAGCTTCTATGCGTGATACAACACCGTGGACCTACCTGGGCTTTCTTTAAATTAACATTAAATTATCTTTCATTAAGAATACTAAGAAAATATAATTCCATATGAGTTCTGAATAATACTGTAATTTAAGTTACACTATGGTTATTTACTATTATAATTGTTCAAACAATTCTTAGCAAGACTGCAGGGTTAATATCCAAAATACGGTCTTTCTAAAATACAAGCAGTGAGAAACATACTACTAGTTTTAAAATAGTCTGTTTTCTCTACACAGATGGATGACATACAAACACCATCTATCAGAAGAAACCAAATACAAGAACATCAAACGTATTTAAAATTGGTTGAAATATCCCATATAATAAACAACAATTAAAAATGTCTGGAAAGAGGACTTACCAAACTGGTTAACAACTGAAATTCTTAGCACATCATCAGCAAGGGGAAGCTCTAGAACTAATCTCTCTCAAAGTGGGATTCCCCTGAATCACATGCTTGGTTTTTCATTGTAGGAGCACGACTATATTCTTTTTAATACTTGGTTTAACACTGCCTTCTCTTAACCTTAGACTAACAACATTTACATTAGTGTAAGGTGATTTTTATCATTTTATTAAGAGCCTGAATCAGCTGCAAGAGGGTATAATTTCTTCTTTTGAAATCTAAAAATCAAGGAAAGATGAAATTTTCTTGATAACAGTTTTGCAGAGAAATACATCATACGCAGTTCCACTTTTGTGAACATGCAAATTGCAAAACAGTAATTGTGTTCTGAATATTGGTACTAATTAAAAAATACCACTTAAAAAGCAGAAGCATGTTAATTTTTTTCATCATAACAGGCCTGATCTGAAGATGACATATAAGCAAAATAATTAGCACTCTGCTATCTAACATAAATAATGAAGACAAGGTAGCAGGCTGCTCAACTTGTTTTAACATACGTACCAGACTCTGCAAAAATATTTGTAAGTAAACTAACACGCCTCTTAAGATCTTTCTAAGTCTGAGATGAGCGCAAAGTTATTGTGTGACTTCACTATTTGTAAAATACCAAGTTTTTAACAAAAAATAGCTTTGCTTTTGCAGCAGACCTATGCAGCACTTCAGAAAAACACTTTTTGTCTCATCAGACAAACTGTCATGGCATGTCCAAAACATTCCATTCACTCTTCTCTAAAAAATTCCTTAGAAAACACTATTAATCCTCTCAATATACTACTGCCACTTTGCAAATTGCAACTGCCAGTGCAGATTTAACAAACCTGGAATGAAAGTTCTCTCTTTCATACACAACTACAATTTTAAAAAGCTTCTTAGTGAATGTTTTACTTATCTGAAGAACTTTCCATGCCAAAACGCTCTGCAAATGAGAGTATCTTCCACACATATAAGCATCAGTTCATAACTAAAGTCACCAAGTATACTTATGGTCTTCCTGGCTGCTTTTTAACATCATAATTTCAGTTCATTTATTTATAAAAAGTAAAGTTGACCATAACAGTTTCAAACTGTAAGTTTCCAATATGTCTCATTTCCATTGCAGGGACTGGGGGTTGTTTGTTTGAGCCATATCTCAGTGTTTCAGTACACTGTTAAAGTAAATTTTTTCATTTCAGACATGGACTGGAAGAAAATAATTTATTAAAACTTTGTAAATCTTCAGGACTGTTTAATTTAAAAATCTATTACTCAAACCATGAGTTGAATGAAAAATATCACTCAACATGTTAAGATGAATGCCTGAATACTAGCTTAGGTAAAAAGAGCAAGACTTTGTCACCTGCAGGTATAAGTGAACTAAAATGCACAACGGGATCAGGAGTACCTGACTTCAGTATGGCTCTTGGCATAATCTAAAATAGCTTTAGGAGGTGTCTTCCATCATTATTCAGTACAGCACTTTAACGAAGAAAGAAAGTGAACATTTAAAATAGTCACTGTAAAGGAACTGGGACTGAGTAAGGTTTTTGTCCTGAATATGTGGATGCTATTGTGCTAGGTTAGATAGATTTTTTTTTTTTTTAATTTGCTTGGAAATTAAAGTTGTAACAAAATTATTTGCTAAACAATTTTATTTTTCCTTTTTTTTTTATATGAAGGAAGGGTTATATTTAATAAGATATCAGATTTTAATGCCTCTAAGTGTTACTCTGGCACAAGACAATACTTCCCGTGTTTGTCCGTTTTACAGTCAACCCACTTCACTTCACCTGACTTCAAATGTCTTTGCAGTATTCTGCGTTATTCTCCCATCCAAGCTTAAATATCATACCTTGAACATTACTATGTTAGAAGAACATGGCTATAAAATACAAGCAAAGACCATTTTTCAAGGTGAACTATTAATGAATGTTAAGTTCAGAAAGAATTACTAAACAGCTGAGGATTTTTTTTTTTAAATGAGATTTCATCTGTATTTTTCATGTAAAAATTCTCCAAGTAAATCAACAGCCACTGATGATGAGATCTTCTGCAAAATCTTCCATTGTATTTACAAACTCCTGACAAAATGTACATGCTGTATTTGAAGGCCACCACTCAATCCAAGTGCTGGAGTCCAAAGGGTACTGGAATCTATGATGACAAAAAAAAATGATCACTCGCTGCTAAGATTTGGGAAGGAAAATGTCAAACCGAAAAAAATTACACTATAAAATTGCTTGCTTTGTGTTCATTATCCTGTTTTAGAGGTACACATCTGAAAACACATTTGTCACTATTGGTCCAACTAATACTTAAAAAATTAAATCAATTATATATTCCCCAAGAATTATTACATACAAACACTTGTCATTTCACCGCACATTTTAAGATTAAATCTCTAAATATTCTGATTGTTAAGTTACATACTTGAAATTGTAACCAACGCTTATCTTTAAGGCTTCTTTTCCCATGATCAAATACTGCTCTCCTGGGCTCAGTTCAACATCTGTACAGGTCTTCTTTTTAATAAAGGTTATTTCATTATTCTTCTGAGCAAAAGCCTGCCCTGAAGTAGAATGTCAAGAATTGAAAATTTCATTAAGAGAATTTCCAGTCACTCATATATTAGACAGAAGACACCAAACTGTTCTACAGTACGGCACAGCCAAGGGATCTATTTGCCACTAGTCATAGAACAGGAAAATCTGATGATATAAAGCATGTTTCTTGTAAAATATTTAAAAAATTAAATATGAATGGTAAATAAGCCTTGTGCACACTAATTAATTTTATAATATAGTAATTATAAGGACATACTGGATGCTTAAACTCAGAGGAAAAATGACTGAATATCAGCTTCAGTTCCACAGGACCTATGAGCAGCTACCTCTCCCAAAGCTAAGGCAGTGAGTGCCCAAGAACCTTCGAAAGCCCTTTCTCCCAGGAGCAGAAACATGCCCAACCTATGAAAATCGGAGAAAAGTTAAGGCACGGTATATCCGTGTATACGACCCCACTTCAATCATTGCATATACAGTAAGGGAGGGCATTCTGTGGAATCAATGAGACATTTGAATAACAGCTCACAACTGTATTAACTGATTATGGAATATGTTCGCCTTGTTTTGTCACATAAAAGGCATTTGACTGATTATAGTTTTGGTTTGTTAACAACAGCTATAATACAGAAAAGCTGTTTGAAAACATCAGCCAAAGACTGCCTTTCTCAGGGCACAAAAGAATTCTCAAAGGTTGTATTTGAGACTACGGTTTTCTGTTCTCATGGAATGACTAGGTTTGACTGCAGATTTTTTCCAGCTGCTTCAGTGGTCTCAAACAGACAGCTTTTACTCTAAATAAATTGTTAAACAGGACACTCACCTCTTTTATAGAGATCCAGAAGAGCTGCAGAATACTTTACAAAATAACCTTCCTCGCTGCGAGATAAGACGTTCACTTTATAAACTGCAGAACAACACAAAACAAACTTTTTGTAATTTCTTGTTCCTGCAATACATACTAAATGTCTTACAGATACTCAGATGGAGAATGTAATGTCCCTTTACAATACTCATTCCTGGGAAAATGATGGCTACAGCTGTACACTGTAGGGCTAAGAAACATTAACACGTTCTACCCGTGCTCTAAGCTGATAGAAGCTCTACCCATGCTCTCATCTGATGCCCCAAAGCTGCCTCTGACCCCACAGCCACATGATCATGTTAGAACGGTACCAAGCAAGAGAGACACAGTGCTTATTAGCAGAACTCATCATCAGATCAAGCTCCCGGGTGCACTAACCCTGGTTATGTGTCTTTTATTCAGCAGAGGGTATGAGCAGGACTTGCTCTTCTCTGCTCCAGTATGTCGCCTTCATATACTGTATGCCACTTTCAAGCCTACTGAATTTTAATCACGAAAGATCTTATTGGAACAAAATGTTTTGCAGTAGTAGTAAACAAGTAAACATTTCAGTCAGAGCATGTGAAATAGGTAATGACAATTCAAATATTACCATATGCAATATCGTTCTTGCATGCAGCTTCTCTCCTGCTATCAGCAGTTATTGACCGATCTAGTCTCTCTTGTACTTTACTACACTCAGCTACATTAAGAGAGAAAAAAAGGCAGTGTTAAGACAACGTCATCATATGTCCTCAAATAAAACATCATGAACCTCCACCTGTCTGGGATAATCTACTGTAACTGAGAAACACTGTACTTAGGGGATTACATGTTGGAACAATGAATATTTAACATACAAAATAACACCCTCAATCCCCTGAACTTGATCCAGTCAGGCATCCATGATCTTACTGCACACACTGTAAAATTTTTATTTTTTTAATGCAAAATTTGGAGAGGACAACAGCAGTGTTCTTACGAGGATTTTTTTCCTTGCGTTTAGTGTGGTTTTGTCCAAAGCACTACACTGCATTTTCTCACCAAGTGAAACGGGAAAACATCTTAAAAACAGTTTATATTAAAAACAGTTTACCTTCCATGCATTTGCATTCATCTCCTTCACACAATCTCACAAGTTTTTCATTTCCATAGGGGTTATAAAATATAGTGCACCTTTTATCTAGAAGATCCAAAAAGAAATAATAAATACATATATAAAATTAAACTCCAAGAAGTTGGCACTGAAACTTTGAGAGTCAAAAGTTAGCTGAGCTTAAAATAACAAGGATTAAAAAGCTGTTGAAGATGGAAAAATACCATTTTTAATGAGGAATAAAGAGTTAAAAGACAAACATGAATTTGAAGACATGGAACACATACCTGGTGTATGATATTCATACACAGTGAATGTGGCAGGATTTAGCATTCCAACCTGGAAAAGCTCACTTATTCGAAACCCAACACAGAGAAAATTGTCAGCTGGCACCTATTTGAAAGGCACATGAATTAAAGAGCTCTAAAGGAAAATTATTCCAAAGAGTTAAAGTAGTGCTTACAGTTATGAAAAGGGTAACATACAGAGTCTATCTGCAGAATAACATGCCCATCTTTTATCTCATAATCTGCTATCAACTGATCAACTCCACTTGCAAGCTGTAGGGGAGAAAAACAGAGAAAAATCTTTTAAACAAGTTAAACGTTTTTGGATGGTCTTGAAGGCTTTGTAATCAGTAGCTTTAACATAATTTTGAGATGTAAAAAATCCTTATTTTACAGTTGCCTCTTTATAATGCTCATACTCTCACTTTTCTTTTTGTTTTCTTTTAAGGAAATGATCCTTTTACTCATTACGTGAATATAATAAAGAATTAAAGAGCTAATTATTCTTAAAAGAATACCTGAGTCCACGTATAGCATCCTATTTAAATCTTACAACTCTAACTCTGATTGCCTTTAACTAAAACTCACATGCTTGTCAATAGGAGCTGGGTGAATACAAGCACTACAGTTAAGATTCAGTTCAGAAACTTTAGCCAACTTATCGTTAGGTGTCTATACTAACAGTGTCCCCTTTATCGTTAGCAGATACAGCATCTCCAGAGGCTGTCACACTACCCTAACACAGATGACAACCAATCTCTGTCCACTCTTGTCTTTTCCCTAACAACACAGGGAGCCTAGATGTCAAATTTTAACTAGCTGTCTAGCTTCTGACTCTATCAAAAATCCATAATCTAGACTCAGGTAGATTATTCTCATTATATTAGAAGTGTTTAGAAGCAATGAGGATATGATGATCTAAATCTGCACTATTACGCTAACAGAAAAAGATGAAGAACAGTAAATATTACAGTTCTGTCAACAAAGCTTCAGTAAAAGAACATAGTTCTCTATACTTACAGTAGACAAGTCTTCTGTATTTGCTACCAATCCACTAACCAAACCTATGTCCATCACAGCATGAGCAGACCCTGACTGCGGCTCTCTTGCACTGGGCCTGTACCTAAAATATATTAAAAATAGTATTAGTTAAACACCACTGAATTTAAAAAGAAATCCTCAAAAGTGATCCCAGAAAATCCTAAGGAAACTTCTACCAACATTTAGACCATGGTAAACCCATAATGAAGCAAAATAGCCCAGATGAATCATTTCAGATTTATGCCGATATCATGCATAAAGAAGCTTTTCTTAATACTTACGTTCCAGGAGAACCCATATTTAAATTAAAGAAAAACTTCCTCCCAAAGAGATCATGACCTTTGCCCTAATTCTGTTTACAAACATACATAAAAGTGAAGAAACACTTCACTTCTGAAAAGAAATCAGAAGACCAGGTGCAATTATTAACAAAAACATTTTAATCTCTTAAAAAAAATCAAATAAATTTAATATAAGTGTCAGCTAATGTAATATTAAAACCATAACTAAGAAAAAACAAAAGACCAGAAAGCCTTTGTAACATTCTTAGATTAATTTCATAATGCATACATAGACACACAGTGCATTTGCTTTGCACTGCCCTAATTCCTCAGCACGTTAGCTGGGAGTTCCGCCTCTGCAAGGAGAGGCGTTGACCATTAGGAAACCCAGGACATTTAGAACCAGCATTTAGTTCAATGAAATCTTTAAATGCAAAACATTGGCTGAATCACCGGGGAAAGAAAAACAACCAACCAACCAACCATCTAAAAACCTCATCAGCTGTACTTACTTTGCACAAGCCTCCAAGCGTCCAAGTGGATCACCATCTTCTTTTCTGTAACCTTTTCATATCAAGTAGAGTCAAATAAGTAATTTTATAACTCTTCAGAAGCAGCAATCCAAAATTTTCATAAAGCATTTTCATAATTGAAAGACAATTCTTTAAATTGTTTTGGTGGCTATTTTAATAGAACTCATTGTCTGGCCACAAACAAGTCACATTATACTTTTATAATTCAGGTGAAATTACAGCTTTAATGCTTAATGTACTTTATTGCGTGCTTATGTTACTAAAGCTACTTCACGACAAAAGCTTAGAATGTGGTTATATACCGTGTTGTAACTGGACTAAAACTCCCACTACCTTGTAGAGCTCACTGCAAGCTCTCCACCCCCCATGATATTGCTTTCTTCTGGAAGTTTCTATTCCTCCCTTCCCCATGTGCAAAAACTCTTCCACAAATGACAAAAAGGCACCTAACTAAGTGATTAAAAATTAATTCTATTCACCAAAAGGCAGTATTTTCAAGAAGGGCTTAAAAGGCTTCTACCAATTTCTTTTCCCGTTTTGCATTTAGAAAGCAGCAGAATTTATTACAGTTTCATTCTTAATAAGAAACACTCTGTTAAACAAAGCAAGGCTTTTTTACCCACCCTCCCTTGCACTGACCTGAGCAGTAATATCTAAAACCATATTAACCCTTTACCATCATCTCTCTTTGGAACAATCTTCAATTCAAAGTTACACAACTCTTCAGAAGTACCGATTGTATTATATACTGTCCTCACCTACACAAGTACAAATAAATTAGACAAAACAGAAGCAGTAAACAATCCTCAAAACTGGCATAAAACTGTGAAAACTCATAGTATGGAGAATATAATACCAGTACAAACAAGTCTATACAGCGTGATTAGTTCTGATGGATGCAAAGCAGAGTAAGTGATCAGCACAGAACAAAACAGGGAATCCTTGAGCAAAACCACAACACTTGTTATTTGTATTTACAAGACTAAAAATATTATCCAAACAACTCCTGATATTTTATGAATATAAATACTAGTACACAAGAATGTGTACATTTCAGATGTTATTAAGTTTGATACTAGAAGAGGCTATGAAAGATTAGCAGAAAATATAGTATGGCCACAGCTTAATATTTAGGCACACAAAAATGATGTCTTCAAACATTGCAGGAAAATAGTTTCTCAATGACATTACTTAATAAACTAGGAGTAAACGCCAGAATAACAGAGAACTGAGCAATTTCTCAAAACTGATCACTAAGTTGAGTCTTCCCTGTCTGGCTGTCTAAGCAGAGGCAGGAACAATTGATAAGCACTGATCATCTATTTAGATTTACAGAACAGAAAACCTCTGATGGAAAGGAGGAAACTTCACAGCCTCTCTCATTAGCCGGAAGTCATACAATGGCTTGTCCTTCATCTAAAACATAGCCTTAACGACATCCATCACTTCAGTCTGAAGGTAAGGGCAACAAATGGAATAGTTTATGAGAAATTTCAGGGGTTATTTTCAACGTTGACAGTAACAAACCAGAGATTCCATTTAAAAAAAAATGGTTGCGTGCTTACATTTACTGTAGCTATGCCAGTGCTGCTTCCAGTGCTTACATATATGTCATCATCCACAGGTACCTAAAGGATTAATGTTAAACAAAAAGTTGTAAGTTAATAATAAAGATAGCACTATTAACAACAATTCAGGTTAGACGGTCTGCTTGTCTTGTCTACTTTCTAAGTACATATTAAAGCCTGATGCTACACGCAGATTCTACAAAAAAACCCTTCATCAGAACAAGCAGATATACTAAATTTAAATGAATATTCAAATACATTAAACTGAGCAGATAAGCAAAGTCCTTAAACATTTGATATACCAAATTACTATCTGTTTATTAAAAGAAAAAGCTACTTTAATGATTTGAACTTTGAAATTGCTACTATTTAACAAGTTGCTAAGAATTCTGTTCAAAAGCAATACTATTCACTTACTGTCACAGTTCTTCCCACGAAATTATCTTCTGTCAGTTTAAATAGATGAAGGTCTCCATAGTTTTTGTATGCTACCTTAACATTCATGTCCAAATTCAGCCGTTTGACAAGAAGGGAATATTCAGTCAAGGCCTCAAGGGCATTAATTGTGTCCTGCCAGAAATTTAAAGAAGTGAAAATGTATTAACAAAGTAATTGATTTTCGGCCACTTAAACACGATCACAAATAATGGTAAGCATTACCAGCTAAACAGCTTAGCAGTGTCTCGGCAGTACGCTTAACGCAGTGGTAACACATCTAACACTATGCTCATACACATATTTGTGCAATTTAAAGAAATGCATGCAAGTACTAAAAAGGCAGCAAGGAAACAGCAACAAACATACACAGCACTCCTCAGTTTCTTCATAGATTATTAATAATTAAAAAAAGGGAGGCTGCAGGAATTGGAATATTTTATACAGTATGACTAGTTGATAGTGTATTAGAAAACTGGCAACCTTCACTTGACTTTTAGTATATTTATCCATATTAACAGTTTTTGTCATGCAAAAATGCATACTTTCTTACACTGCGTTCCATTTTCATGTCATGAAATGAATTACTCTGTTTTACAAAGAACTTGGGAAAACAGTTTTCCTCCTATGACTTTTTGCCTTCAGCAAATCTGAATCTAGTGGAATCAGCTTGCAAATTTCTATTTATAACAGACTTCATGAAAAGAAGTCGTATTTCACAGAGACAAAGAATATCATGGCAACAGAGTCACTTGATACTAATCCCGTACATAGGACATCGACACTGTCAGTGTCGTCTTCTAATGATATTACCCTCTTCAGACGTCTCAGATTTTGGTACTTGAAGAATGAGCAAAATATTTAAAAGCTCACCTGAGTTGAATAAAATCCTCCACCATATCTTTGCTCTTCAGACAACCATTTGATGATTGGATTAGCATAGTTTTGGTCCCCCCTTAGCAAAGTAGTAAGCAAGGCATATGCTGTAGTTTCAACCATTTGTGCAGTAACAGAGCTGGGAGTGTGTTGGTCTAGTGCTTTGAAAGTATCTTTCCAAAAACGATAAATGGGAGGGTCACCTACAAAAGTGTAAGAGGAAGGTTTCAGATTGAAACACAGCAACAGCTCTCTCCAGACTACACAAGGTGAAGTATTACCTATGCAGGTCAAGGAGAAAAGGAGAAACTCACTCTGCATTTAACAGGAGATGAAGATATACTTCTCTTACACTAGTAAGTCTGATGTTTATAGGAGAAATTGATGATGAACAGACCTGATGCAAAACATCTGATGCATATCCGACCACTGCTGGTCCTGAACAGCGATAGAGTGGCCAAACAAACAGAATACAGATTTTAATTTTTTTGTTGTTTAAAGCCACTTTCAGCAGACAGGACAAAGCTTTTCTATTCCAGTAGAATTCGTTACTTGGCAGAGACCAGTCTGAGTCCCCTGCCTGTGACAAAATACACTAAGAAGCAACAGTGTTCACAAGAGACTACAAAGTCCCGCATCAATCGGTGAGAAATTAAGAAGAAAATCCAACAAAACAAAAGAGGGCAGTGGCAGATACTGTGAAAAAATCCACTCTGAACCAAGGAAGACAGTGGATACATCATAAGGATGAGCCGGCAGACAAAAGTAAACCACTACGGACACCTGCATAAAAGGGAAGCCTACAGCTAGAACAAACGTGACACAATGGGGAATGATAGATGCCTAGCTGACTTCCATACTCCTAATGACCTTGTATTGTTGAAAAGCTGAAAGCAAAATTTAGCAAAAACACTAGGCCACACAGGACTAAAAATTCACTTATGCCAAAGCAAGCATCACTGAAATTCATTCTCCCAAGTAGTGCCATCACATTAGAGAATCTAAAAATACTAAAAGAACTGCCTACCTGAGAGGCAGCTACAATACAAACTCTGAGAGAATTTAATAATACCTATGACAGATGCTTCCTTCTTCAGTGCAGAGAACGCCGATCGTGTGGAGTGGTGGTCTAAATCCACAAGCGCTAAAGCATACGAAGCTATCGCCATAGTAAATGGGCTTTGAGCAGACTGCACATTTTTCATCAAATAATCTCCTGCTTTATTTTTAGCATCATGGATTTTCTGAAAAGATGAACAGGCTACAGCTTACATCTATTAGACTTATTTTTAAAGAAATGCATCTATCAAGACAATATAGGTATATGTAGTATGTTCTACAATACATCTTACAATGAAGTGATCCAGAATTTCATTATTGTTCTGTAACTGATTTTGAAAGACAAATCTAACAAAAACAAATAAATAGTAATCTTTGACATTGAAAAAAGCCTCTTAATTTCTTTGAACAAATGTTAAGGAAAATGGAAGAAATCAGAATCCCAGAACATGACTGCTGGCAGAATTAAAAATATTATTTACCTGAGTAGGACATATTTTAATTGACTTTTCAATTCCAATAACAGAAAATGCTGTGAGATACAAAGATTTTTCTTTAGCTTCTCTAGGTAATGTACCCTAAAAAAATCAAATACGTAAGTATAATTAAACAGAAACAACAGTTAATTTAAGTAAACAGAACTTTTTACAATTTAGGTGAGGAAACAAATAGAAATTCATGCAAGAAATATCACTTTGGTTTAGCATGAAAATATGTTGAGTCTTTTGAAAGTAATAGCTTATTTGTAAAAAAGAAACAAAATCATATAAAGTTATTGGCAAGTCAGGACTATTACACTTTAAAATCAACCTACCTTTTTTTTTCTAAATATTAAGAAGTGGCAAGCAGCCACTTTTACTGGGAAAAAGAAAAGTTTGCAAGATTGTGCTGTTCTTTAATTTAGAAAAATGCAAATTTAGCACAATTATTTTGAATAGGCGTTCTGGTGAAATGCAGCTTAAAATATCTCGCATTCCTAAAACACAGTACCTCCTGTTGACTTTAGCTTTTACTGTATATGCACAGAAAATATTTGGTTTTCATACCTTTAGTTTCACTGGCTGGTAATTTGAAAATTCACTGAATGACCCATCTGGCATTTGACAATTATCAATGAACCACAAAAGTGAATTACAAACAGAAATTTCATCAAGATCTATATATTGATTAACTTGTCCAAGAATCCTTAAAGCAAAAGCTGTCAACCTGCCAAGGAAATCAGACAGATCGTATTTGTTTTGATTAGCAGATACTACCACACTGCTAGAGACTAGACACAAATCTGTGCTATTTATGATTTAGGTAGGCTATACACTCCCACAGTTCAAAGAAATATTGCAGATGAATCTTCAATTTAACTTCACAAATGGGCAAAAATTACTCCATTTTAAACTAGGATCAAATTCCACATTTCAGGATATGAACTCACTACAGCCCCCAAAGATTATTTTTTCTTATGCACAGAATTTAAAGATGCTTTTGAAGCATCTTATTCCTTCCTTCTATAAGCCAACTGTATTTACTATTGTGAAAGGCGAGACAGTGACTATGTATTTTACCAAATTTGCAACTGCAGATTCTGTTTTCCATAAAAAGTACTACCCCTCCTGTCTGATAGCCTTCAAATATCATATTTGTGTGAACAAAACATATGACTATCGTGCCCTTGCTCACGTCCCTTTACTTAGCTTTCCTTCTTCAAAGTTCAGGTGTAACCTTTGCCTGAGCTTATGATTCTGCAGGGAACCAAGGTCTACACAGTCCTTTTGTAGAATCCCAAGCCCAAAGAGGCTTCAGAAGTGAGGAAAGTCCTACAGATTATCTCAGTTATGCCTGCTCCTAACCATTGGCCCAACTTGGTTGTAATGGTGTGAACTATGGGCACAAAAACAAGATGAACAACGCAAGTGAAAATATCAAAAGACATTATTCAAAGTTGTAAGCACCTTTTAAATCCACCATCAAGCTCACCTCTCATGCTCGCTGGAAAGTATCACCCTTTAAAAATTTGTTATAATATGAAAGCAAAGGAGGCAGACAAGCCTTTTCCATCCATTCTCATCAAAAGAGCTTTTTAACTCACCATGTGCTAGCTTGCCCATTCTTCCACATGCTATAGGAGAAGTCAGAATTTCTGAATGACAAGATGCTCACAATTCCTAAGGCATATATTAGACAAAAAATTAGGTATGAAAAGAGATTTGACAGTAAATTTGTATTTGCTCACTCAGATATATTGTCTTTCTCATTCAGCAAAGTTTATGCACCTCTACAACTGAAGCAAGAGAAGCTATATTTTTCTACCTTCTTTCATCTTCCTCCTCATTTGAGTTCTTGAAGTCAAGGTTTCAGGACCCAGCAAATGCCAGTTATTTGACTCTTCCAAGTAGCGAAACACATAAAATACTGGGACAATACTCATAAACTCTGCCTCCGCACTGCCCTTTGGCAGATCAGTAAGAATACTAAGACCACTAGGACTGACGACTGTGGCAATCACTTCACCCATAAGATGCCCTGTGGAACGAAAAAAACAGAAATTATTTAAATGAGAGATCATAAAAATGAATCCAAGGGTTGAATCTGGCTGACACTTATAAGCAATCACTATACATGAATTACTTAAAATTCTACACAAAAAGGTGATATGCAAAGCCTTTTCTCAAAAGAAGGAGAACCTAGGAATAAATTCAGGCAAACAAAGGAAAAAGAAATAGGAGAAAAAGAACATATACATGGAAAGCACTTATGCAGTAGACTAAAAGTTTCAACTCAATTTACCTTTTACACTGACATTTCTATCAATTTTTGTTTTAGGGACCAGATTTAGTGGGATTTTGTATCGAAATTCTTGTCGTCTCTTGATTGAACCTGTAATTGAAAATGTATGCATATGTATCATACTGCACAATCTAAATCAATAGATTATTCAGATATAATAGCCAGATTTAAAGGTCACAACTATCTGAGAAATCAGCAATAAAAATAACTACGGTAACATGAAAACTAGAAAAAAGCCCAAATGCACATGCAAACGATATAAAACTTTGAAAAAGAACAGTTGCAAAAATTCTTTTTTTTTTTTTTTGCCTTTTTTGTTAAGAAAAAAAATCTTATCTGGACCTAAACATTGTAGTTTCAGATTCATCTCTGGTTTAATAAGAACATATTCTATTTTCATTCACAAAATACCCGCTAACTGGTTTTCAAGCACACTGAGAAAAGCTTAGTATTATATCATAGTAAAAGATACATAAAAAGGTTTCTTTAAGAAACTAATCCAAGTATTTTTTTTAAAGACTAGCTATTGTGAGATGGATTTGTTAGTCAATGATAGAACAGGAAATCCTTGGAAGGGACTTATGAGGAATATTTCAGCGAGGAGAAATGTCAGGTTTTCCACATTACAGAAAACTTGATCATCATGAATCAAGAATATGAAAAAATAAACAAAATAAAGACATATATGATCAATTCCCTTACCATAAACACCTTGTGGATCCAAAGTGAAACCTGCATGAAGCTCTCTCTTAATGCCCTCTGGCTGAAATCATTAAGAGGAAAGAAGCAGAAAATGAAAACACTTCTCCTTAATCAAATATATTTTCTGAAACAACAGCTTAAAACCATAGTATTTTTGACGTCTACACCCTTCTCTGTAGTTGAGTTTTACTTAACTGTTCTACAGCTATTCTACATACATTTAAGCTAGTGATCTGTCTCCCAAAATTGAGAAAATTTAACAAAAGATTTAAATAAAAGCTTAGAAAGCACAAAATTGCAAAAAAAGTCTTTCAATGAAGCATGCTTAAGGAGGTGAAAATACGAACCAAGTAACTTAGAATACAGTATTCTCCTTGCTTACTAAGTGATTATCTATCTATCCATCTAATCTTTCTGACAATTCTTATAGGCAAGGTTTAAAAATGTGCACACTCAAATACTGTCATGCATTTTTCCACTGCGTACACCTCAGTGAATTCAATGATACCATGTGGTACTCTGAATTCTGATAAAGTTAAAATAAAGCTATATTTGTATGTTGATTTAATATAATAATATTTCTTGGGACTGAATCAATCTGAAATTAAAAAACACTACAAACATTTTGATTTTTTTCCTTACCATCACGCGTAACGTTTTCACTACAGTTTCACTGTTCCTGGCTGTCAGCAATGTAAAGTTGACAGTGTGAAGACCTAATTCCAAAGGAAGTATTCTGAATGTAACTGGTGATGAAGAACCGCCATCTAAATTCTTGAAATTACAACCACGTATCCTCGATCCAGTAGTAGCAGAATCTCCAAAAGAACAGATTCCGTTTCCAGCTGCTATTTTAACACAGAACTGAAACGTTGAAAGATTTTTAAATGTTTCACCTCCATGACAGGCACAACATCAGAAAAATATTCAAGCCACCAAAACAGTATAATAAGCATTCTGTTACTGTAGTACTACTTTTCTGTTTACACTGAGCAAGTGTTACTAACTTTGGAAATACTATTACTTGCACAAGAGGCACACTAACAAATGCTCATTAAGGACCCACTGTACTACGCTTCATACACATACCTGCTTCATACACATAGCTTTGCATACGACACTCAAATTTTTCAGTAATAATTTTGCACTTCTGTTTGAAGGTATTGCCTTAAAAATACTCCTTTTATATTAAATCCCTAGACAATGTAATCTGTGAGCTCTGGAACAGGTTATTCAAAAAGTGCTGTCACTTTCTGACACACCCCCCCCCGTTTGCCCAAACAACTGGAACAGACAAAGTTGGTAGGCAAGACCATGACTACATCGTAATTCATGGAATGGCTGGAAATTAAACAACGATTGGATTTCACTGTTACACAGTTATGCCAAGAACACATAACACTAGCTGAAGGACTGGAGAAATCTGATCCAAAGATCTGTTTATATGGGATACTCGCAGGGGAAATGCTTTTTTAGTTTATTACATTAATCTTTGCGTAGAACCCACAAAGTCCACAAATTACCTTAATTGCAGAAGCTTTATGGTTATAAACTGAACCTTTTAACTCAATTTGTTCTCCTCGCACCACAGAATAAGGAACATAAATGCTCAGGAAGATATCTTTTACAACTTGCACTTCCAATGGCGCAGCAACACATATACCTAAGAAAATTGAAAACATAAAAGCAGACTATCTTATCCACTCTTCTGATAAGCAAGTTTGAAAAAGTCTTCACTTACTTGCCACCTGTACTGATGACTTAGCATTTTTCAAAATGTACTCTGAAATTGGCCAAGCTTTTTTAAAAGTGACCAGGCTCTTGCTTGCTGTTCCAGGCTGCTGTCTTCTGCTCTTCACACATACTTGCTGACATATCAGTCCTCTGGGCTTCTCGTCCTTCCTCCCAAAGTGAGAAACAAATCTTCTGTTTGGACTACCATATCTATTGGAAAATTTGTTTCTTCCTCTCCTCAAGTCCCTGAGCTACTGATAGCAGGACACTGTAAAGCTGTGCCAGGGAAGAGTCACTCACTATTTGTTCTTATACTCTCCTCAGCCATTTATTATGGGCCACCGTCAAACACAAGATAGGCTTTGTTTTCCCAGCCACTTACATTCAGAACAAGAAATGCAGTAATTTCCTTTCCCTAAAATATATTTTTATGCTTTCTTTTCCTGTTTATCAACCAGAAAATGAACATTTTAGACCTATGTGCCAACTGCAATGAGAGGTTCCACAAAATCCAAACAGAAAAGCTCCCTAATTCTTTAGCTACAATCTAATTCTATTGCAGTACCTACCTTTATCAGAAATACCAACACCTTGTAATTCCCAGGTAGTCAGCGAATCAGGCAAGGTGATAGACAGTGTCTTTGACCTGTGTTTAGAAGCATTTATACATTATCAATAGCCATCTGTTAAACACCAACAGCTAACCAACACAAAGACAGTACATGTCCAGAGCAACCCATGTATCTAAGAGAGACTTCGGTAAGACAAGATATGAGAGCACATTTAGAAAACAGGACTTCTGGATTTTCGTTTGAATAAACTTGGTTGCAGCTGACTTCACAGAAGCTGGTGTTTAGCAAGGTCGAAAGTGAAAGGAAAAGAGACAGGGCACCAGACAGCATATCCTGCATGGAACAAAACATGGCAGGAGTAGTTTGTTTGTACACGACTGCTTTTTAGCACACATTTCAGGTACAACTATGCCTACCCAGCTTACCTCAGTTTTAGCATTTACTTTCTAGAAAACTGATGACTAAGTCAAATGTTGGTAACTGATTTGAGAAAAGTAATACCTTGGAGAAACTTGGTGAACTTCCCATAACCAGCTTTCCGGGAAGTAGCTACGAACTTCTGCCTCATCCAGTTCCAAGATAGCCTCAAAATCTGAAGAACAAAAATAAAGCAAGTAAAAACCCCAACCAAACCACCTGCCAATGGCCTTCCACCAAAGGCTTCAAAATCAGTATCAGTATCCTTCCAAACTGATCCAAAATCAGTATCCTTCTCTTTTCTGATACTGTATCCTGCTTACTTGCCTCAGGTTAGTCCCGATCCAAGAAAAAAGGTACCTGAACACTCTCAATCAAAAGTCTGTGTTAATCCCATCTATTGACACATGTGAACACCTGTCGGATATCCAGACAGATTAACTTGTTAATAAGCAATTATAGGGAGAGGAGACAAGAAATGTGATGCTCCCACTAATCTTTCCTGAGATGTTACCCACTGGCTGTTTTGGGCCTGCGCAAAGGATTCACATTTAGCATTCAAGTTTAGCATTGCCTTCACAGGCAATGATGCTCTCTTATCGCAGTTCTGTTTGTTCTAAACATGGGTGATTAGAATACAGCTCTTAGCAGAGCAAAGAACTGCTCTCCTACCGCTCTTTAGGGACATACAACCAAGGTCTTTGGAGACTGGTAAAATTCTTTCTGGAATAACCCTGACAGGTAATAGGGAGGAGTTAACAGATTAACAAAGCTATCACCTCCATATTTACCTGTATTCTGCTAGAAGAGTTTCACCACATGTCTACACAAGAGTTAAAGCTCTCGTACTTACGCATTCTCGCCAATATTAGAAGCTTATTAGGCTCTTCCTCCCGCAGTCTGTTTGCAAATTCACAGCAATCTCTGAAGGCAGAAACACACTTTTCACTACGCCGAATTCGCTGAGCTCTGTCGTGGCAAGTCTCAGTGACTGGATATGCTTTTACTCCAGCCATGCAGCATTTTCGAATTTCTGGATGTATGTATTTGGATGCTGAAATAATAATATAATTCCCGTCCTTCAGATTAAGTTTTTATTTCCAAATGCATCTTAACTCATTATACTGAATGTAGTTTTAAGATCTGCAGAATTTCAGTGAAGGTATAGATTTGAGGATGAACATAAACTTGTTATCTTTCGAAAGCTAGTGACAAACACTTAATCATTACTATTCTGAATGAAAAATGTAAATTAGGTAAGAAGAGTTGTATTACATTTTAAGATTTAACAGTCAAAGGTTCTTCTGACAGGCTTGTTGCCTGGCAGGTGGTCACTGGAAAAGACTGCCATATGGTAGCATTGGGAGTTTTCAGGCTATGTCTCTTTAGAAAAAGAAAAGATCTTAAACATATGCTGTATTTTCAATGTGTACTTTAATCTTGCTGACTTCAAATTCAGCATACAGCTAAGAGGCTTTATAAATGGGGTCCTCTCTAAAGTCATCTTCCATATTTGTCAGTTCTCCACTACCTTACGTTAATAACAAAAATTAAAGGTAGCAAGCAAACACCCAGATTCCTGATTTCTAATGGATGTGATTTCTTTTTCATAATTCTATACTTTAAAAGATATTGTAAACACCTTCTTTGAGTATCCGCTCCTCGAAGTCAGATCGTTTCGTTCTTAAAACTTCATTGCAAGTTTCACCTGCTTAAAAAATACAGAAGTACAAAAGACACGATCTTTTATGTAACAGATAGTTCACTTAAGAATAATTCCATAAAATTACATTCCAAATTTGGGAGACTTTTTCTGTTTACTATTTTAATTACATAAAAGCATTTTTATTTCAATTACACTAACTGATCCACAAGCCATAATGTTTTCCTCTCTCAAAAATCATTAGTATATGCATTCCCTATTAATTTCCAACATAATAGCTGAGATGCACAACAAAATATTTCAGAAAATCAGATCCACAATTTCATGCTTCAAACAAAGGAATAATACCTCCTTCATTTGAATCATCAGCATTTGCATTAGTTAAAAATGTAAGCCCAGCCATTCGGAATACATCAACGTTGTTCTGTCCTCCTCCAGCACCACACCCAAGGTCACTCTTTTCCACATGTAGCATTATCTGAGGAAAAAACACATCAGCAGCTAACTAAAATGTGGAATATATCATATGATGAATGAGAGAGTTAGACTTGCAGACAGGCCACTTTAGTCTGGAAGATGTCCTCACAACACACTGAAGAATACCATTTAGCGATATGTGAGCTAATTCAAGCACGAGCACCAGCACAGCCACTTTCTTGTAGCCCACATCAGAGTTAGAGAGTCATGCAGACAAATCAAGGTGGGACGCTTCACTAAGGTGTTTGTAACAGTTCTGACTCAGACTAGCTTGTTTAAAACCAATTCAATAGTGGTATAAAACATATTCAAATGATTTAAGTTTGGTACAAAAGCATTCTCCTGTTCTTCTCCTATGCATTTTATAGCTGACTGTTCTGAAGTATTAAAATACCACCACATTTTATCGTAGGAATGCAATTCTTTCAGTGACAGATGATATGTAGGTTTTACTGACATACACACATATCTAAAATTCTACAAGGACTGAAAACCTCTATTACCCACTGAACATAACAGCATCTGGCATACTATTCTACCAGTATGCCGTAAAAATGTAACTTGAAAACATTATAGGAAGAACTACAAAGGAGAATGTAGTCCCCATGCCTCTTTGATTGAGGAGCTCTCAAACAGTGCACCTAATTTTTGGCCAAGTCTGAAGGGTTCTGATGAGACAGTTCAGATCTGCCTTTAAAACCACAATTTACTTTTACTGGAAATCAAATTATTGTAAAAAAATTCTTTTTATAACTTTGAACTGTCAGATTTAAACCACTGATTTTTATTCTGGATTGAATTGCTCTTCTGCCTATTTTCAGGCTTACTGAATGCATAACACATACCAGTTATCTGAATATGAACATGAAACAAATAGCAACCTGCTCTACTTTTGTGGCTACTACTTAACTTTTTCCATTGCTTTCTTTCCTCTTCCTGTGACTCCATATACTGCCTTGTCAATAGATGACAAAGCAACAAATGAATTGAATTGTGTTTTTATGTTAAGCGATACAACTTCTGCTGGATTCAGTATCTCTTTGCTTGATTGCAGCTTAATCTACAAATTGAAAACAAATACTGGTAATTTTGAGAGGACATTGTTCCAAAATAAATGCATCTGAAGGCAGACAGCTTAGTAAATCCAGGAAGTGTTACAGAACTTGGGTAATTCCAAGTTAAAATCTGACCATAAAATGAACGCACATCCACAAATTTTAGCACATCCACAAATTTTAGCACCTATTCTGCTACTCACATCAAGACTATTCCCACATTTCTGTTCCACATTCAGCCAAACTGAATCAGCTACTAACTCAGCAGTTTCTTCTCCCATGACTATGTAGTAAACAATAAGACGTGCTGAAGGAACCATTTCTTGGGTTATCTGAAAAGTTAGATGTTCATATTCCAAATCCTTAATTCTCTTCTGAGTTCCAAAGCTTACTATCTTCCCTTTTGATGTGATCTGTAATAGAAAAGTGACGGAGAATTTAAAAAGTCGAATTTTACATTTAATATGTTTCTTACATGCAGTAATTACTTGCATTTAGATATAATCCAAGACACACAAAAATGCGTTTGGGACCAGTGGGTCTAGTTCAAGGAATGCAGCTCTTTCCCTCATCCGCTAAAAAGAAGTGCTGTCTGCGCATCTTTCTCTTCCTCTCTATTTCAACTCCTGAAATAGCTCTTGAGACTAGCACTACTTAATCCCAGTCTATGTCAGATGAGAATTCAAAACAATGGAGATTTAATATATAATTTAAACATGAAACTGTTAACAATTTTTTACTGTAAGACTGACAGATTGTATCTGGCAGGAGCAGCTGTATGAGCTACATGTATTCTATGCTGAGGAGAGTTCTTAATTGTTGAGGTTTTTCATCTAGGACCATATATTAAATCACAATTCAGTATTTTATGTGGAAACATTTGTTACTTACCAAATAGTTGTAGTGATGTATTTTATGAACATACCGACTACGTGGATATACATTAATATTTATGAAATCCCCTACTTCCACTATTTTGTGGTTTGAAGCCCAGTCGATATATAGATAACTCTGACTTAATGATGAATAAGCTTTTGCTTCATAGGTTTTACTTGCTTGGTTTTCATCTGAAAGATGTGGATCTGCAGTTCTTACCTGAAAAGACAATAAAACATCCAAAAAATTTTTTAGTAAAGGAGGAAACAAAAATTGTGTCTTGACCGCTGAATAGTTTAAGTACAAAATTATACTTAAGAAAACAAAAAATTACAATATTAAAAGCATTCTGTAACAAATTATTCAGAGCCATTAATAAAATAAAAGTCAACTCAAGACTTTCATGTTTTCCTTAATAAGAAGTTCTATAAATATCAGGTCAAATATAAAATGGTAGTGTATAAGCATGTACATAAATAAATAAAGCATAAAAAGTTAATGATATGCCTCCCTACACAGTGAGGGAAGCATTCCGAGAGACTTGTTTTCACACAATTCATTTAGATTTTTATTTAATAATTATTATTAAATAAATGTGACAACTTTCGATATTTTGTTTCAGAACAATCTAATATAGAATTTAATAAAGGCAGTAATGTTTCATTATCGTATTTACTTTTCAGAACTGATTATTTGCAACAGTCTCTAAGTTTATAAACTAGTAACTTTTCAGTGTAAAATCTTCCCATCAGTGTTGTACATTCACAACAGTACGGAATTAAACCATTAAAGAGATAAATCAATGGAACGATTTAACTCACTTGAAACTCCAATATTTTGCTATCAGATGGGATATTAACAACAAACAAAGCAGTTCCATCACTCATGCTTGTTTTTCTTTGTCCAGATTCCGAACCCTCTGATATCAACTCAGTCACATCCATTTGCTCACTAGATGATTTTGCAGTGACGGTTAAAGGGATATTTCCAACAAAGTGACCTACTGTATCTTTCACCTGCACCTGTTCATCAGAATAGATAACATTTCTTCTATGAATGGTGGCATTTTTCGAGGAGAAAACTTTCAAGCTGCTAAGCTTCTACAATACCAAGTGAAAAAAATATAAACTGATGATGGCAATTAAAAGTGTGTTAAGATCTATCGTAATATATATACAAAAAAATAAGGCTTCTGCATTACGGGTTTTATGTTATGTGCAACAACACTGCTTATGTTAACTAACCTTAATGAAGAATGGAAGTCCAGGCTTCACAAAGAGAGGAGTAGCAATCAAACTCAATTTGTAAGGAGATACAGCAAATCTGACTCCAGCAAATTCTGCTTCACCACTGAGGCCACCTAACAAAACATTATGCCCCTTTTAATAATCACATCCTAGGGCCTATGTTTTCTCCACTTGCCTTCAAAGGGTAGCACAACCTGACTGTTACAGGAAAGTCCTTGCATCTAAAGAGTCAAGTCCTAACACTGTTGTGAAAACCAATAGAAAAAAAATAAAAAAAGAAAGTTTAATCCCTAAACATTTTTACAGTGACAGACTGTCCTACCTTGTAAGTTTTTGGAAGAAGGCTTTCAGAATACTAAAGGAAGTCTGACACTAGGAAAGTTATCTATATAATTTTGTTTTCTAGTTCTGTTTACATTTGCAGATATGTTTAAAAAAATCAATTAAAAAGCAACTTGCCTGTAGACTCCAACACTGATGCCACAATATATAAATATGATCCATCCAATTCTTCTAGACTTTGAAACCCTATAAAACTGGCTGCTTTCTTACTGTTAAAATTGATCTCAGCAACTCCATTTTCAATCTGGAAATGAAATAATAAATCATTACTTAACAGTCAATAATTTAGAAATAATATATAGATACACTATACACAAATTCTAACTTCAGCATGTTTCTGTTCATTGTCTATTCTCAGAGGAAGTCAAAGGTGGAGATGTTTTAATGAAGAATTCTTTATTCCCTAAAATTACTGATAATTAATCAACCGATGGCCAATATTGTAAAGTCTGCACGCAGCCCCAACAAGAGGTACCAATAACACAGAGGTATCTTCACTAAATGAGGAAAGATAATGCCTTTTTTCATTTCTCAATAACCCAATCAAAAAGGCCAGACGAAATGAGGGAGAGATAATCGCTGGAGAACAGACTCCCCATAATAAATCAATGTAATTTGGATCTGTTTGTCTGTCATCATGATTTAGGACTAATACATCGATCCTGTATTTTATTTCATTTATTCTGTAATAGATAGCATAAAAAGTTATTTCATAGAAATTTCAATCACACAGTTTGCTCAAGTGAGTAACTGAACCAGAGTGAAATTACATTCTGCCTCAGATGCTGCCTCCGAGTTTCATTTTGAAGTGCATTTCTATGACCCCGATAATAGGATTACACAGGAAAAGTTGACACTGAATAGCTCTTGATGCAGACTAGGAGCTGGAACCCATTCTCATCAAATTTAATGGGAAAACTTCAGTGGAACTAGATCAGTTCTGAACTAAGCATATGAAATGTACACAGACTAGGCTTGCTTCTTCTTACCCTAGTTACATGCATTGCACGAGGCATCATTCTTTTTCCAGTTTCTTCAATTATCCCAAAACGAAGAAAAACATCAGCACTTGCAAGCTTTTTATTATAAAAATAGCTGAGAACAAAACAACAGTATAAATGCTTTTAAGATCACATTAATGGCTGCAACAAAGCATTTGTTTCTGAAGAAGAGTAATTTCCTAGGCAAGAGAGAAAACAAATATCTCTGTAGCTTTAAACACTTCTTTTGAAAAATAATTACTTTGTAAGAATTTTAAAAAGGGTCAGTTGTCTTGCAGAGCACGAAGGACTGTGATGATAGGGCTTCTTGAGGAAGTAAAACAAGAAACTTCCACACACGGCAGAATCATTCTTCATGTAAAAGAAGAGGAGATACACACATATTTAGAAATCAAAGCCAAATTTCCTTACCTAGCTTTCACAACAATCCTGAAGTTCTCAAATTTATCAGAACTAATAAAGTTACTTTCTGGCTCTATGATGATGGAAAAGCTTGGCATTGCTGAAAATTGAGTAGAAAAGAAAGCCACTTAGATGTGTTTTTATACATGAAGCCACAAGTACTCAGAAAGATGCCTCTGTATAGTCATCAAAGAATCATGTTGTTTTCGAGTGATTTGAATTACAGCATTATAGCCCCAAAATACAGCTGTCAGCTTGTCCACAGTGAAGCACGAGTTACAAAGCCCTAAGCTATCTGCAGTTGCCCTGGCTCCACATTTTGCACCAATGTAACTATGCCAAGATGGCCCAGTATAGAAAAGAATACCTCTATTTAGAGACACGTTGAATTAATACAGTCTTACACTGATGTGACCGATTAGCTTGAACCGGCATTGCCACTTGGCATTACACTGCGTCCCGTTGCTGTGTATAAGCAGGCCAACGTTACCTCAAGCATTTCTGTTTTCTTCCTCTGTGTTGCATACCTATCCTCTATAAAATTCACTGAAAAAGCATATAAAAATGAAGGTTCACAGTAGGGGCACACCTTACCATATTCCTTAACTTCAAATGTGGCAACAGCTGAGGTTACAAAATTCTTCTTATACTTGGCTTCGATCTTCCAAATTCCATATCTACGAAATGTCAACAATAAAACATTTTTTAAGATTAAAATTAATGTTAAAGACAAAAAGTAATTACTACTTAACAGTATTTCATGTTAATAATTAGAAAGAAAATTTCTGCACCAAGTTTTTGCTCATGTTCAATGCCTACTTTGAAAAGATTCTGCTTTGATATTTTAATAATTGTTTGAAACGTATTTTAAAGCATTGAAATACATTAGAAAAGACTATCCTATTATTTATAGTATGACTATCGTCAGAATTTTTTGTTTTATACTTACAAGCAGAGACACATTTTGAAGACTGCAAATGTAAACAGGGTCATTAAGATGTTATTTGCTACCTTCTTTCACTTGCCAATTATCATCCTGAGGTTAGACAAATGCCTGTCGGTGGCTACAAGTCTGTTTCAAAGCAGTCAGCAGGATTAGTATGTACCTGATTTACCATAATTTGGATACTTTTTCTTTGTACTAGAATCACTCAAAACACATTTGCTTCATTTCAAATTGCTTTACTTAAGCCCACAGAAGTGCTGTGTGCACAGCATATCTAAATGCGTCTGTCTTCCTACCTTACTCTTCAAAGAAACTTGATCCAGTTTGCTTTAATTTACACACTACGCCCATTTCATCTTTGCCAGTTTTGTAACATAGCTAAATTTGCTCAATCTAAGTGAAAAATGCAGTCTTTTTCCCCAAAAATAAAAATATGGTTGGAAGGTATGACTAATTATCAATTCTTTGGTTAAATAAAGGCAAACTCAATAGACTTAGCCCATTTATAAGGTTATAAAGCACAGTAATAAGGAATTCAGAAATTCCACAAACAAGCAAGTAAGTTTGTTTTAAGGAAACATTTAGAGTTCAAGCAGGATCAATAAATGAGTAATAATTTGGCATATACATACTATAAAAAAAGATTAAGTGTGTTAGTGAACTTCTTCCATAGACAATCTAATTTGTAGTAACATGCAGTATCTTATACTTAAAATAAGAGGAGGTCCTCCCGCACATCATCATCTTAAATGATGTAAAATAAACCAACAAAGCTCTACTAACAAAACTTTGTACTATAGCCAAAAGCAAGTGGTTCACAGTGATTGGATCTATCAGAAAGGTCATCTGGAATGAAGACCATGTTAATCTACAAGCAATCAGATCTTAACTGAGAACAGATACACGTATCTACACCAAAAAACGTCTTTATAAGATATATTAGCCAAGAAAAGGCTCCAAAGGACTCATGCAGACTTCTACCAGGGTCCTTCTCTCTCCGAATACAGCACTGAGGCACAACTGCAACATCAGTTCCTACAATCTTTTGGCTGTATAGCACCGTGATAAAAATTATGCAAGTCTACTGTTAACGAATACTCATTTTCAAGAAGGATACAAAATTCATTTTTACTCAGACTGAAATTATTGCTAATTTCCTAATGAAAAGTAAATCAGTCAAAAATAATTTTTTCAAGCACCTGCTAGCATTCTTCTGCCAACTCTGTGTATGTTCAGCACCCTCTCAAGATTAAAAGGAGAACTGAAGAGGCATTTATTTTGTATGCTGCTCAAACTGTAAAAATGCTGATGATTTGTGCGACTATATGTATGAAATATGAATGTTTCCTCTCCTTGAAATCAATACATCTTTGACACCGTTTCTATCTCTGCTGTAGAAAGCTTTAGTTTTTACTAATCTTCCTTTTCAATTGAGCACAACAAACCTACCACTAACTGTTAACTCCAGTTTTATCACCAGTATTTTCACTCACTACATCTCCTCACTTTCATTACAGTGAGCATATTCCATCTATTTGAAAATGCAGAGAGTAAGCTTCCCACTTGCCTTCAAGAAGACAAATGTTAGTTTGGAAGTCAACTGAAAATGAGAATACTTGGTTGTAAGTTCTTTATATATACCATGGTTACACACTATGTGAAATGATAGAAATTGCCAAGTTTTAAGTCATGCATAAAGCAAAGACAAGCAAAAGACACTTCGACAGTCTTAAGAAAAGGCAGTATTATGTTCGTAATTCTCAAAAAGCATTAAATAAATCTACTTAGGATTAGGAGGAATCTTGAAGTCAGGAAAAGAAACTATTCCAGTAAAATCTTCTTCTTCTACAATATCCACTTTTACTCCTTCAGGATCCTTTAAATAACAGGAAAGAATCAGCAGTTACAGATCATTCTTATCCAAAGGAAAATCTTCATCCTGTGATTTCAGTGGGAGCCTGGCTGTAACATACTTTTCTGAGAGCTTTGCCCATTTCACAGCATGAAAATACAAACATTTTTAGAAAAAACTCAGACTGAAATTCTGATAAAACATTTTACTGTGGTTCCAACAACTAAAAGCTGTTACTACACAATGCTTAAAATTGCTAAAAATTTACTGTAATAATAATCCTATTGTTAAAGGCTAAAGAATACAGTAAATAGTGATTATTTTTATATCTTAAATGAAATAAACAACAGTAAGAAAACCATATATTATTAAAATTCCCTCAAAAACCCTTTCCCCAGATATCAAAGATAATTGGTATTTTTTCTTTTTTCCCATTCTGTAAAAACTTCAGATCTAGGACTTTAAAACCCCTATTCAACTGTGCAAAGTCATTTTTAGATCTTTTAAAAGATGTCTGGCTATCTGCAAACACATCTAACAGTTTTATCAAATATCGATTGCAATATTGATTTATCACCTAACTACATTTATTGGTTTTGTGATCTACAGAATGTTAATATTAAACTCAGCTACAACTTACCACAAATGTTAGGACAGTTTCTTGCCGAGCTGGCTGCAGTTCTTCATTCAGAGAGTAAACCCTCACTTTCACTGTAAGAATTATTACAATAAATCTCAAAGTCATAACATTACAGAGATATAAAAAACAAGCAAAGAAACACCTCCAAACCCCAATCGTTTATTCTTACTAATTTTTTAAGTTTTAGTAGTTATAGAATGCTCTAAAACTTTTGTCAGTATGGTGTCCAAACAGTATTTACTCATGCTAGCAACAAGAGACCGTGCACCACCACTCTTTCACATTGAATCCTCACAGTGCAATATCATTTTTTACCATCATAATCCTACCCTATCACTTTTGTAGGAAAAGAACTCAATCTACATGAAACCAATGATTCAGTCATCGTTTCTTCACAAATATTTGTAATATATTCGCAGGAAAATGTTTCACTCTTTCAGCCACAGGTAAGTCACTTAGAGTGTAGAGGGCAGGGACTGAGAGGATATTGGGAGAAGTGATTAATTTCTAGAGTATGATCAAATAGTTCAAAATATTATTCTGCTCATTAAAAAATTAAATAGCAGCCGATGGCAATACAACATGATCAAGAAATTAAATGACATTTAAATCCTAATTCCTTGGCAAAGTCAACAGACTTTAAAAATTAAATAAGAGCCAAGAGAAATAAACATTATTTACCTGACTGATCAGGAGTATAAATTGGTTTGTCTGTATTAATAAAAAGAAACCCATTCTCATAGGAAACAGGAATTTTTTTTAATCTTGTAAAATTTGGAGAAACAGCTTCCAAATACACATACTTGACTGAATTATCTGTTCTTGGTAAATCTGTTGGCTGAATCTGGTGGAGATGAAATAAAAATTTTTAAAGAATAGTAAAATATATTTCAAGTATTTTTTCCCTACAGTATTTTCTGTTAAGAAAAGTATCTGAATAGCAATTACTATCCTGTTCTTAATTATTATCAAATAAAAACATCAACACCCACAAGCATTTATTGTGGCTTATCTCATAGATGATGAAGTATTAAGCTACAAACATACAATTTGAAATTTTGCATTTTATTTATGTCCAGAACTGAAATAGCAAAGTGCAAAGCCCAGTTACGAGGTTACGAGAGCACAAATTATCAGACTTCCATTTATACACATGATGAATCCTGGCCGCACCAAAGTTGCTGTTGAGGTTGGTAGCTTGGTGAAACAGCTATTTTGGCTGAAAAGGAAAACTGGGTGAGAAGCATCTCCTGGGAGGCACCACCCCAATTAAAACCTTCTTGGTCATCAGCTTTCAGTAAAAATCTGTTCAGCTTCCTGCACTCTCTTCTTCAAGCAAATTAGTTAAATAAAGCTTTATGGTGAAATGTAGGCCTCTTTGGAACTTGTCACTGACAAACAAGACCAAGTCTTGAACCTCAGTTTAGTTACCATTTTGGCTCACTGTGAACACTCCATTGACATATCTTGTCCACATTCAACACTTCTTCATTCTCTCCCTGTTTGTTTTTTAAAGTTACGCAACGATGATGATCTTTCTAAAATAGTTTGATTATATGTTTAACACTGGTGTCACTCCTTTACACTAATTTGTCCAATGTAATTTCAATTTCAGACAAACTAAAATGAAATTAATTATGTGGCAAACTGAGAAATTGGGGTGCTAGGCTTCCCTTCCCAGTTTAAACAACTGAAAACTTACCATAATCTTTTTTAACACTTATAATTAAATTTGAGTATAAGAACAGTGCAAGAAAAGTCTGAATTCCTTACTCTTAAAGTTACAGCATCTTGGAATTTGTTGGCTGGAGTTAAAGAAATATGTCCAGAAGAGTAAATAGCAAGCTTATCTGGAAAGCTTCTTATGGCAATATTGACCGGAAATTCTTCTTCATAACCAAAAGCCTGAACTACGACTTTCTCAGATGCCCCAACTCGCAAAACCTTTGGTGCTGCAAGGACATACCTGTATGGAACATAAAACAATGAAAGGGAAATGGAACTACGTTTCTTTTGGATTTCTGACTTCTGTTTGTAACTCACTTATGTACACACCGTTAAAGCAAGTAAGACATTCAGGCCAAGTTATTCTAAGACACTATTTCAAAACAGCAGAGCCCCAGTCAGAATATTTTTTACAAAAACTGTAATGTAACACTACCGAATAACAGCTTAGGTAATGTTTATGGGTTTGATTTTGCAGACACACAAAAGCATGTCTACTAAAACACGCTATTTACATGGAAATAATTATTCCTTTTGCCAGATTAAACCCTGAAACACTAATCTTCCAAAGAGCACACCTCTGTAGTCTTCCCACCGGTAAAGTTCTTACTGGGGCAACTTACAGTAAAGGCCAATGTGAATAGGTTTTTTTGCAGGATTACTCTAATTTCTTCAGTGCTTTATAAACATCATTCCACAAAAGCACAAGCCGGGCCTTAGTACCTGACCACATAATGCATCTAAAATACATATGAAGGGCCATTGAACAAAACATTTGATATATGTGCACCTTCTTTCTCTGAAATGCCAAAAGCATTTAGGTTGGCTGCTTTCTATACACCATTGTTAAGATTTAAGAATCAAAAAAGCACTGCTAAGTACAATTGCAAATTACACATTAAAGAGATTTCATCAAACCAGTAGCAGTGTCTGACTCCAGGCACTTCAGAAAAGCTAATGAGCACTAGCTTTATCTCTTAACTTTTTTGCGTGTTTATCTTGTGGCACAGAAGGAGATGACTCTACCTCTTTCTTTGGCAGCAAACACAGTAATTCCAGAACCATTGGTCCTTCTTCCAGCATTACTCCCACACACACTACTGAGAATTTTGCTTGTGAAAACACATGAATTTGGATAGTGCCTTTTGTATTGGCTCTACTTAAATCTTACTATCTATTTACCTAAAATAGCAGATAACAATCGAGTAACATTTCCAGTAAACGCTATACATGCTTTACTTACGTTTTCTCTTGGCTAAAAGTTGTTCCAGAATATAGCAAAACAAAAAAACATATTAAAATAATCATAGTGTCTAAGGCAACAAACAGCAAAGCACAGACGCTAATGATTCTGGACTAAACTGTGTTTGGCTTCTGCTGTAGATGAACAGTAATACCACCAACACATTTCACTCATAGTTAATAATTAATTGCAGATCATGTTTTACTAAAATGTTACTGCCCCCTCCCAAGGAAGCCAGAACAGCTAAACTCCGGAATCTTTTCATATAGGATTTCAATTTTTGAGTATGTCCAGAGCAATACTACATCAGTCCTAACTTTCTCTCTGTTTGATAGCTACATTTAAAAAAACATGGTTTTCAGATGTAGCAAAAATTACCCCAACAAACAAAATACTAGAGTGTTTGTCCTTCAGAAAATAATTGTTTAAATCAAACTGATTTAAAATTTGCATCTGAAGAAAAAAAAGGGATTTGAATTATATCAAACCTAATGCGTTGACATGTTTAGACCAGAAGTTTCCATTCTTTTGTTTTGAAATAACTCTTCACTTGCAAATTTCTTTCAGTCATTTGTATTCCTTATTATGCCAACTTCGAGTACTTCCATTAGAAACTGAAACTGCAATATGAAAATATTAGGGCACAATACATCTACACGTGCTATTTTAAACAGCATTTGCAAAAAAAACCATTGGTGACAAAACCTTTGCAAGCCTGATATCTAAACATCAGGCCTCAACAAACAAGCTTAGGAAAAGTTCAACTAAAGTTGTGCAAGACTTCTGAAGTTTAAACAAATACTGTAGCCAGCCTTTACGGGAAAGATATTCACAAAACAATTTCTGATCAATAGAAAATTAAACCATGAGAAGGCCAACTTGGGCTTCTCAACAGATGTAATAAACTACAAGGAAAGCAACAATATATAAACTAAAATCTTACAAAATGTAAGGTGCTCAATATTGTTAAAAATAATGACCCAAATACCTATTACTAAATAGCAAACCATGAGACTCCATACAGCAAGTTTACATGGGTGGTATGTAAACAATAAGGAACAAATAGTAAAGAACACTGGAAAACACTTTAAAAGTCTAACAATATTCAGATATAAAGTGTTTTTTTAACTCAGAAATCAAGTTTTAAAAACTAATTATGTCCCTTTCTTACATCTTTTTCAGACATGGCCTACTGGTTTTTCAGCCCTACATTTCACACCTCGTTGTATGGATTCCAAGCCAACACTGCCCAAAACTGTTACAGGAAATTTAATAAAACAGCTCTGTGAAAACTGTGCTTTATTATTATCAGCCCTTGAATATATTCCCAGTGCCACAGAGAATGTCCCAGGGTAAAACCCACCAAAATACCATCTTACACTGACGCTAATATGCAATACATAGACAGAAATAAAGCATGGACCAAAAAAACCCCAACTATCACCAGAGCCGGCTTTCTTATGCTGCGACTTGTGCTTTAACTAGAACAAAACCTCTCAGAACGCACCCTCCGGCAGCTGAAGGCCGAGCACAACACCAGCAGCAACGGCCTCCTCCCCGAGCTCAGGTAAACCCGCCATTGGCCGACGGAACCGGAGCCAAGGCAGCACGCGCGCCGTGGGCGCCACCAGCGGCGGGAAAGCCGCGCTGCAGGGGGGCGTGGCTTCGCGAGGGCGTGCCCCGCTCCTTCCCCAGGCCCATTGACCCGTCGCCGCCTAGCAACGAGACAAGATGGCGTCAGCTTGGTTCCTCACGCTGGGCTGTTAAAGGAGCCGCATCATCTCAGGCTCAGCGGCCGGTGGAGACGATGAACGGTCGCTAGAGGAAGGGAGGTGAGAGAAAGGTGCGTTCAGAGCCGGTACCTTCCCTCGGCATCGCCCAGAAGCCGCCCTACCTGCCACAGCCCCGGCGGCGGCGAGCGGGCAGCGGTGGAACAGCATTACCATGTCAACGCAGACAATCAAAGGCGAGGCCTGAGGGGAACCGCCCTCGGCGGCAGCCGCGATTCCCATTCCGCGAGCATCGCCGGACGCCTCGCTGCGGGCTGGGGCCGCGGCGCTGTCCCGCAGCCCGGCACCGCGGAGGGGAGCTCTGCCCCGGGCTCAGCCGGCAGCCCTGCTGGGTGGTCGCCATCGCGTCAGGTACGGGCCGACTGCGGCGGGAGGGCGGGGAGGAGCCGGCGGCTCGGCTGCGGCTTTAACCGGGGAAGGAAAGTGGGAGGGAGGGAGGCAGGGAAGGAAGGAAGGAGCGAGCGAGCGAGCGAGCGAGCGAGCGAGCTGGGCGCACTCAGAGCCCCTTTGCTCCCTGTGGGGCCGGGGTACACCCAGGGCACACTTCAGCTCTCCCCCCTTCCCCGCCTGTTCTAACGTGAGGGTTTTGTCGTAGTTTTTATTGTAAAAGCACAATCTGCTCTCAAGAAACCGCATTAAAATGCCGAACTGCTCTCCTTAAAGCATGAGGTAACTTCCCAAAGTAGCTTCTCGCTAGCTCACCACCATCTCTCCCCCTCTCATGCCCCTTCCAGTCTCCTGGCCCAGAATGAGTCGTGCCTCCAAGTGTTGAAGAGCGGCTCCTTCTTTCTTTCTTTCTTTCTTTCTTTCTTTTTGAAGATTCAGGAAAAAAAACTCCAAACATTTTAATGAAGAAAATCTTCTCAAGACACGATGTAATCACTCATAGTTTAAAGTTCCCGTAAAAGCATATGTTTCTATCTTAAAGAATATCTTGGAATGTGCTTTTTGTTTACTGGCTCTAGATTTTAGCAAAAGCCTGTTCCTGGAAGGTTACTGCAAGGACTTTCACGCACAGGACTCGTACATGACTGTTTCTATGCCTATCCCTAGGGAAATTTATTCCTCACTGGGGGAAGCTGCTGTTAACATTCTCTAGAATTTCCCAGGCAGTCACCAAATAACTTGTTTGCAGAAAGGAGAATACTGAAGGAATGCCAGTGCTGAACTGATTTAAATTTTTGTTTGTTTGTTTTTCTCTGTTGCCTTGTTTTGCTTATATTTGCTCTTCTAGCTGCAAAGTGGGTGATTTCTAGCTTTGGTAAAAACAACCGGGATCCTAGTCCTCTGTTTCTATCCTCTGTCAAGTATGTTAGTCTGAGTTGAGAGTATCTCCAGATCTGACAGACTTCATATAAACCATAAATTGCAGGACAGTTACCAAGATGAGGTGTGAAACAGAAAGCAGTTCAGCCAGCTCCTGGTAGTGTGCTGTAGAATGGTGCGAGTAAGCAGCACACCGTTCCTCCAAATATGTGTGAGCCCATGAAAACTGGAAGCTGTCGCCCATTGGCGAATTGGCTTAGATGTGGCTTCTCTGGCACCATAACTTTTCTGGAAATATTTTCTTACACTCAAAAGACAATTTTGTTGGTGTGCAAACCATGAAGATTTGGAGTTTTGTACAGAATGATGTTGATTTCTGTTCTTCCAGATATCAGCCATAAGATATTCTGTATTTTTGGCAGTGAAGAAGGGCTCCACGAGAAAAGCATTTTGTGGAAAGGCACAGATGTCAGCTTCTTGGACACCTGGTCCGATGTCTGCTGTCAGTTCAAGTACCAGACCACCATCTCCTCGTAGCCAAGAGACACCTCCGTCTGCTTGCAAAAGCACGGAGCGGAGGCACCAACAACTTGACATCACAGCAGAAAACGCAGAGGCTGCTTCGGAGTATAAGTTTCGTAAAGGTAATGTATAAATAACTGCTGGTGTAAAAGTACATACTAAAAGCATAAATAGCCAGTGTTCTGTGAACTCTGTGATAAAAGATGCATGGTCTGTTGGAAAGAACCCTGAAAAATTTGCTTTTGTCTCTTGGTACTCAAATGTGGAAAAAATAGTAATGAAAGGTACTTAGGATAACGAGAGTTTCAGTCCTTACACTCTGTGCGGGGGCCAAGACTAGCAAAGGGAAATGTATACTGTGCCTTTTTCAAAAGGCTGTATGTACTCACTCTGACATGTCATTTCCTGTAAATGCTTGTGGTGTGCTGTTTCTTCTCATCCCCTGTGGGGGGGAAGAAGGAAGACTAAGGTAAAAATCATCAGTTCTTTCACTACTGAAGGTAGTTTCTCTGTTTAATTTCAGATGAAAATGGTGTTAGTGCAGGAGTTGGGTACATTACTGAAGCTCTTATAAAAGGTCTGTCAAAACAGAAAAATTTGGCATGTATAAGCTCGCTGAATCTTTCTTCCCCAAAGGATGCGAACAAGAAATTTAAGGTAAGTTGTTGAAAATAACTGGTAATTAAACAAAGTTAAAATTAATTTTTATGTATTTTTTAGTAAAGCTCGATTTTTAAGTGGATGTTAAGAGCTATATTCTGATTATGTTAGCCTAGTTGTACAAGCAGCTTCAGTGGAGACCTGTGCAAAAGAAAAAATTTTGGATCGGTTAGAAGGAAGTTTAGAACACCATCCATTTGTGTAATTTTTTAGCTTTTGGGATGTGCTGTTTTGTTTTATTTAATGGCAAGTTCCCTTTAGTGTAGGTGAGACTGGTCCACTGTAAATTTTAAATCTAGTTTTCCAACACTATAGAACACTGAACAAGGTTTTAGAATGCAACAGTGAAACTGTGATTGATAAAATGTTAGAATACTTTGTGGTTTGTAATGAATAGGTGGTGGTTAAAAATAGAAATCTGCCTTTCTCTTAAAAAAAGTAAAATAAAGCTGCAATGCTAAGGGATTAATTTTCTGTTCTTTAGTACATAAAAAATTTGGAAAAGTGCTCTAACCTAGAGACACTAAATCTTAGTAACAACCAAATAGAGAAGATTGAGAAGTTGGATAAAGTGATGAAGTTGCGTGAACTCAATTTGTCTTGTAACAAAATCAGGTAAGCAGAAACACTAATGATTTGGTGATACCTTCTTAAAAAGCAAAAGCTGTTAATTGTTAGAAGGATAAATAGTTCTGGGAGGTGCTGTTAGTGCACCAAGGCTGCAGTTAAACTTATTTTCCTAGGAAACCAAGCCAGAAATGCAAATTTCCAGATACCATAATGAAGAGTGTACAATAACCCAATTAAATGCATTAAAAATTTAATTACACTTTTACTGCATATTGTTACAGGTAGTACAAGAAGTTCTCTTTTAGAAGAGGAAGCTGAATGGGCTTGATCAGGCAGGCCATAAACTCACTAAATTGCTTTTTCACTGTTTTGAGATCAGTATCTTTTCTGAGTGGTATAAAAATGTTGAAGGGTAATGGTTCAGGCAATAGCAAAATTCTTTGTTTAATTTTTCTGTTAGTGAATTACAATCTTTACATGAGACTGTGCAGTAGAGAAGCTGTGATTTCAGTAGAGAAGTTAACGATAGGAAGTAAGCAAGAGACTAGCATTTCTACGCATTGCATTCACACAACTTCCTCTCTCAACAGGAACTGAGAAGGTCTGAGTAGCTTTTAGCTACTGCTGTATCTTTTCAGACTTTAGTAGTAAACAGTTGGTTCCTACTCAAAAAATAGCACGGTCACAAGAGCACATTCTACTGTACTTTGTTATAATACTCATGTCTTTAGATAAATGCCCAAGTAAACTAAAACAGTGTGTGTTTTTCTCATTAGCTATATAGTATTTTAATGAAAACGCTAAAAAATGCAATTCTGCACGCTGTCACAGTTGATCCTTCCTTTGTATGGAAACACGTATGTAGACGTGGTGCTTGGAGGCGTGGTTTAGTGTGGACTTGGTAGTGTTAGGTTCATGGTTGGACTCGCTGATCTTAAGGGTCTTTTCCAACCTAAGTGATTCTATTCTATGGAAAAAAAACACAACACCTTTATTTTAGTTCATCTGTGTCCCATAGCATTCTGGGGAGAAAAAGAACATCTTTTCAGTATTAAAATGGAATTGACACAGATTAAAATCATTTTAATATTAAAATTAAAGAGATGTAGAAGTAAAGGTTTTTCCACAGTGAGCAACAAAGTCTTGCTGTGAAAAAAAAAATTTTTTTTGTCTTCATGTAGTACTTTGAAGTGAGCTGGTGTACTTTAATTTGAATTGTGAGTCCATGGCAGTAAACAACTGTTTTTGCTGATTTCTTGGATGATAATTATTTGAGACAGACTTTGCTGTAGTTCATCCATAATGCCTCAGTTACACTGTAAATTTGGTATGCTTCCTGATAAGTTATGTTTTTCTTCTTATTTTCAGTGAAATTGAAGGTATAGAGCATATGCAGAAGCTACAAAAGCTGAACCTTGCCGGGAATGAGATTGAGCATATTCCTGTGTGGGTAGGGAAGAAACTGACATCCCTGCGCATCCTTAATTTGAAACAGAATAAAGTATCATCAGTAAGTGATTATAGTTAGGAACAATAATTGTTCAGAATCTTTTCATGAAGTGAACCGGTCCATTTACATTGATTGATTTACCCTGAATAATGGCTGAGTGTCTTTAACCACAGAATCTGTTGTGAAATACAGCTGTTGCAAGCCTAATAGTTATTTATCAGAAAAAAAACCCCCTCCTTCTTTGCCAGGTATTCAAAGCATAAACCTATGTTACGTTGTTCAGGAAATTAGAAGTTTTTGGAAACTTAGGAAAAACTTTGTGAAAATGTGAAGACTTTTGTGTGTTATAAGTGATGTCCCTTATCATAAGTTAATTATATGGTTTTGGGGACCTATAAATAACAAATAATCTATTTGCTTATATTTTGTATTTAGGACACGGCCATATTTACTTCTCTGGTCCAGGTTAATTTCCAATTTTTGCAGCTACAAAAGGGTGTCTATGAAATGAAGTCACTTAATACAGTTCCTGAAGTGGTCATGCTCCTTAGGAGGAGAGATGAACCAGCTTTGTTTGAATACTCCTCAGGCCAAAAGCTCCCGTTTCTTATGAATAGGTCTAGGGGAGTGGAAGGTTGTAAATATCCACAGGCTTTGTTCTCTAGAAATTTGCAAGGTCAAGCTTGATGAAATTTGCCCTCTTTGCAGTGGAAGAACGTTTGATTTTAGGAAGTTACTTTAGTCATAGTACTATGTATTTTGGTAGTTTTTTAGAGATTCCACTTTAGCATACACATTAAAATAGATCCTATGAGATGGACCTAATATAAAACATGTATAAAACCAGAAATTCAGTACTGGGCATTTAATTGTTCTTGGACAGACGTCTAATCATTGTTCCATTTGTCTTTGATTTAGCTCCATGACATAGCTAAACTAAAGCCTCTGCAAGATCTGACCTCTCTATTCCTTGATGATAATCCAGTTGTAAGTCTGCCTCACTACCGCTTGTACACCATATTCCACTTGCGAGCACTGGAGAACTTGGATGGACAGCCAGTGACAAATCATGACAGGCAGGAAGCTCTAGAGAGGTTTAATTCAGGTAATCGTAATATGTTAGAACTATAGTGAATGACACAAAATATAACTTCAGGAGGAAAAGGTTTTCCATTTGAATTTTTCTATTTTGTTTCTCAGAAGAGAGAGAAAAATTAGAAAGAGAATTGGAAAACACAGTAAAAGAGATGGAGAACCTTAAACTTAACCAGTCAAAAGTGCTTGAGCAACTTCACCGTCAAGATGAGGTCAACACATCATTACAAGAAAAGACTTTGCAACAGAAGCAAATCTGTGAAGACCTACGAAGGGACCTGGCCAGCAAAAATGAATTGGTAAGATAATCACTTGCACTAAGTAAATATTTTGAGTAGTTTTGTTGTCAGAAACAGAGTTGTCAATGTGAGAGTTCAGATGGCTGGAGATTTATGTTTAAAATGCAGAGACAAAACTTAGGCACTTCCAACTCTTAGAGAGTGACCATAGTTCTTCAGTATTCTTTCTGTGGAGAAAAGTAAGTATATTGAACCAGCAATCAGCATCGGTCTTGTAATTTATGGTTGATAGTAACTTATTTGTTTGTCTCTAGTAACTTTTTTTATTGTTTAAAATTTTGTCAGTTGATGAAAGGTTAAGTTTCCTCTAGCTGCTAAATTGCTGATGTACTGAATCTCTTGCATTGTCCAGACTTTAAAGTGCTGCTGCAAGAACAGGGAAGATTAAATACTTTTACAAAAACAAGCTGTGCATATACACTGTATGTCAGTAATGCTCCTTGATTATTATTTTGGGTAATGTCCATTAGTTTACTTGTACTTTATTCACATCGTCCTAAAACCTGAGGTTTGATAAGTATCTTTCATTGGGAGCTATAAAATGCAAGAAATGTCCTATTGACTTGAGAGTGCTCGGTTGTGAATGACCTGATGGGAACTTACTATATGGCTCTTATCTTACTTGTTAGACTTGTCCTCTAAAATTTTATCCTTCAGAATCTCTATAGCGAATATTTCTATACCTGTTTCTTCTGTGAACACACACACTAACTGGCAGCCTATTTCTAAAATGTACTTTTCAGTATAGTGAGATTTAGCAGCGTATATTTTGCAACTTAACCCACTCTTATGCTTTGGATGACAAACTGCTTGCTTCTTTCTTCCTTTAGCTGGTGTATTGGTTTGTCACAGTTCCCTTTCCGCAGAGCCTTTATTCCTCACTAAAGGTAGCCCTGCTGTGCTCCTGGGTTGCATGGTTATTTTTAGTTCTAGGATTTATTTGCATGTTTACTGAAGTAGGAATATCTGTATAAAGTGTTCCAGTGAGACTTTATATTTGCTGCAGGTTTTGTGACACAAAATCACAATTCTCTTGAATTACTTTTTTCTTTTTCTTCTGAAACACAGTTAATTTTTGCATGTCCTATATTGTTTTTTAAAGTCTGTCTTTAAAGCCTTTCCTTTATTCCAGTCTATTCTATTTCTTTTCCTCCATTAGTCCTGCTTTCCACTGTCTATTGGAGTTTTGCTGCATGTTCTCCCTCAGGTACTCAGCGTGAAGAGTTGATTTAAAAAGAAATCACATGATGGACCTTTTTATTTAAAGAAAAATAAAAAAAGAAAACAAACAAAACCCAAACTTGAAACCTAACTAGCACAAAGTTAAGCTAAAATGAAATGCGTAGGCTCTATACACTTGATAATTGAGATATTTTGTTTCTTTTACAGACAATGAGTGTTAATAGCTCTTACTGCTCGCTAGTAGCAGTAAATACATTAGTTATTTGGTGTAAATTTTGTTGAAGGACTGTACCCAAATTATTTTTTATCCTAAGTTAGTGACAAATTTATTTTCAAACTCTCGATGCGTGTAAACTTAAAAGGCCCTTCATGTGATCATTTGTGTTGCATTAATTGTGGGGTTCTTGTCTGAGTCGTCATCCTGTATCTTGCAATGAAGTTGCACTTTGCGATATTCTTGATTCAAAATACACCTTCTGAACTTTTTCTGATGTAAGCTTTGTTTGAAAGTTAATGTCTTTGCCCTGCTCTCTACTGAATTGAAACCTATGTGATAATGATGACACTTAAATGAATGCAACTTACTTTGTTTACTGGTTTATTAGTTAAAGCAGAAGACAATGGAGCTAACCCAAGCTTGCCAGAAGCAGTATGAATTGGAGCAGGATCTGGCGTTGTACAAGATTGATGCAAAATTTGAGCCATTAAATTATTTTCCATCACAGGTAATGATTTTAAAATAATCGATCTTTTCATTGCTGTTTCTCTTGCTTTTGAGCTTGGAAAATAGAACACAACAGTTTTTCTAGAATTCTGATAGATACTGCTTTAGTAAGAGTTATTAGATAGGACATATAACATTTCATTTTAAAACCATAAGTCTCACTCAGATTCAGTGTAGTTCAAATCTTGTAATTTAATGTGTTGAATGTTAGTACGCATACCTATACGCATATATTTTAGCTAAGTAGAGTCAGTGAACAAACATTTCATTCTTAGTATTAACCAAACAAACGGTAGTTCTTGCTTCTAGCTTAATTTTGGAGGCCCTTTCACTTGGAGAAATTTCACAAGCCGAAATGTTCTTGAGTTAGATCGTGTTAGAATTTCCGTCCTTTTTCTGTTGTTTTTTTCTCCTTGTAGAGCTAATCTGTCATACTTGTTTAAAAAACCAAAATTGTAGAGATGCGTGAATTAGAGGAGTCTGTGTGAGAAATGTAAAGATCAGTAGTCATTAGCTACAAATGATGTTTTCAAGTTATGTTTGAGTGCAACAATGTAATTGACTGGCAGCAAGAATTAATTTAAAAACGTGTATCAGCATTAAAGTAAAGTTGTATCTTCTGTTTCTTCAAAAACTGTCAGAAATTATTGCTGTTTTTAGTCTTTAAACTTGCCTTAAAATCAATGACCAGGATCTTCCATATTTTAACTTAAGAAGTCATAACTGGGGGAGAGGGGAAGACATTCTAGATAGTTGTCTTTAGACTGCAGGAAGGAATTATACAAGAGACGTTTGAAGTCCTGTTTGAAAACAAAACACTCTAAGATGATTGTCAAAATCTGGCCTTTCTTGGTATGGTAGACGAACGTTATGAAATTTCTAGGTACCACAAGCAAATTGTTTCTTTTTGAGAAAATTGTAGGAGTTTTTGCTATCTTAAGAATATAAAGGAGATTCAAAACAATAAATAGATCATTTTCAGGCAGCCTGTTAGACTAAACTAGCAGTCGGATTTAACTTCTAAAAATGTTGTTGATCGGCTGTGTATTTCCAGTTAAACTATTTTACCCAACCTGCAATTACTGTCTCCAGATATCACAGGCCCAGAAGGAAGATCTTCAACAGCAATTGAGTGAAAAGATACAAACCGTGCATCAGCTACACGAGGCAGCTTTAGAACTGCAAAAGCAAATGGAGAAACAGCAAAGAGAAGCAGCCGAAATCCAGAAAGAGCTTGCAGACGTGCAGAGTTATCTTGCTTCTGTAAATCCTGAAGACCCAAGACATGTGAGTAAAACTGGAATCTGAAGTTTTTATGTGCTGCACGGTTCATGCACTGAGCAATGTAGTAAAGGCTACTTTAACAGATTACCATTCAGTTGTGCCTGTTTCATGGATTATATATTCTTTCACTGTGTATTAATTTCTTTAGCTGTTACCATTTTGAAAAACAGACAATTCCTGACAGTTGAAAGAAAAAAACCACCACTGAACAAAAAAACCAGCTTTGGTAAAACACTTAGGCACCTAATTTTCAATGCGGTTGTTGTACAGCGTGTTGAGAACTAGATCTTGATGCTTTGAGAGCACATGCTGCACAGAGCCTCGGAGATGATTTCTGTGGAAGAAATCCTTAATGCGTCTTTTGTTAGAATCTGGCCTTAAAGAGTTGTAAAGGTCGATGTCACTGCTACAGGCCTATGCTGAAGTCCTGCTTTGTCAGAGAGCTCTTGCATTGGCACAGAAGTCTGTTTGCAAGAGGTTGGCCTAGAAAAACTGGCTGGAGTAGCAGATGTCGCTGACCTGGGCACAGAGGTGACAGCTTCTACTGGTACTCGAGCGTGGAACCGCAGGCAGCCGAAGGCAGCGGCAGCTTTGGCTTTACACCATCATCCAGCATCCTAAAACTGGAATCGACTTTCAATAAGTAGTTCTAATTCTGAAAAGATTCATGCTGCCTTTTGGTGGGCCCGGTGCCGGTCCGCCGCCGCGTGCGGTGCTGCCGTTACCGACAGGCCCGGCGAGGGCGGAGGGACCCGGCCCTGGGCCGGGGCAAAGCCCGGTGCGCCGCTGGCTCTGGCTTTCGTCTCTTCCATCTCCAGGGAAGCAAGACTTTAGATTTCGGAGTGAAGTGTGCTCAGGTACAGCAAATGCTTGTAGAACTTTTAAATTAGAATGAAATTGAATTACTTTATTAACAGTGTTTTAAAAAAGCTTCTGTCTTTTTAAAGGACAGCTTTCCAGGCCAGCTCGATACTTTTAAGTGTGCCAAGAAAGAATTTTTCTGCTTGGCTCCTGTCTTCAGCCGAGGCCTGCAAACGGTTTTAAAACGCGCATATTTGTGTTTCAACAAACTTCCCGCTCGGCTGTTGAGCAGCGGCCGGGCGCTGAGGTGCGGCCGGGCCCTGCCCGCGCGCCGCCCCTGGCTGCCAATCGCGGCTCGGGGAGCGCCGCCGGCGCCGCCCAGC
>Ga0065711_1002844_pt1 | contig 58019 bp, 29 predicted proteins | sample Hoacrofraction12_FD_59098 | JGI IMG/M metagenome (GOLD analysis project Ga0065711, IMG submission 59098) | Hoatzin crop microbial communities from Cojedes, Venezuela - Epithelial fraction 12 v2 (version 2) | ecosystem: Host-associated > Birds > Digestive system > Esophagus > Crop | place... | reverse complement strand
GGAGCGGAGCCGCAGGTGGGGTGGGAAGGGGACCATTGCCAAACTCCAGCCCCCGTCGCGTCGGCTCTTGGGCTCCGCGGCGAAGCCACCCACGCCAGCCGCCGCTCCTGCGTGGGCCGCCCAGTCCCGTCTCCGCGGGGCCGCGCTTCGCTTCCCCAGAGCGATGCCTGCAGAAAGGAGGCGTTAAAAAGCGGCTTTCAGGTACCCAGCAACCCGCGATGCCACCCCTCTGTGTCCCAGCGTGTCCCCGTCCCTTCTGCAAACAGAGCCCCGCTCCCCCGGAGCCTGGCTCTCCCCCCGGTCCCGGGGCTCTGCCTGGAGGGGCCGTTTCAGGCTCCTGCCCCGACTCGAGGGGTGATCCCGCTCTCAGACCTGCTGCCCCCAAAGAGGCTCGCCCCAACGCGCAGGGAAGGCAGCCCCAAGGCAGGGCCCGCGGGGTGCTGGGGCTGGGGCTCGGCTCCGCGCCCCTCGCCCACGGGAGCCGGAGGGTGGGAACTGAGAGCACCCGTGGGCAGCGCGGCTCCGCCCGCCCCTTTGGACTCCTGGGGCCGAGGAGCCGCCGGAGACCCCCAAGGAGCCATCGAAGTTTGGCCGCGGAGAGGGGTGGTCACGCGGCCCACGCAGAGGTGGGTTTCCTGAGTGGGAGAGTGCTGGGTTCAGGGGTGACACGTCCCCCCGGTGAGCCGGGAGTCCCGAGCCAACGCAGTTTCCCCGCACTCCAAAGGGGAGCATGGGATGCACCCACCCACGGGCGCTGCTGGGGAGGGGGAAGGCGAAGGTTTCGGGCAGCAAGCCGGACCGGAGGAGCCGTGTGGGTGCGTCACTCGTGGGTGCGTGGCCTCGCTCCCCCCTTCGCCGCCCGACACGGGAACCTGGAGCAACGCCGGTGCCTAAAACAAAACCCTGACGACAAGACCCCCGGAGCTCCGAGGAGCCAGTCTCAGCGGCGGACTTTGATGTATCGCTGTCCAATTTGTGCCGTTAATTGGTGTCCTCTGGGACAAGCAACCGGGGAGCGGGGACGGGGAACGCTCTCCCGGCGAGCCCTGCCCGCTCGCAAGGTAACAAATAAATAATCCGCCCGGGGGTAACGAATCCCTCCGAGCAGGAGAGGGGGGGAAACGACTCGGCAAACCCGAGGCCAAGCTCTTGCAAACCCTCCTGCGGGGCTCCGTGCCCACGGACATCCGTGTGCCCGGGCAGGGAGGGTGTAGCTGCTCCCACGTTTACCCCAGCCTCCGTGATCAAACCCCTCTCTCGCTGCGGGGGATACGTATGTCAGCGTGGAAACCGCACTGCTTAAAACATACCGCACGTTCCTTGCAATTTGGCTAATGAAGGTCTCCTGTTAAGCGTAATTTTCGAGGTTAAATGGGGCTGACTGCAGATTTAAAGACGCTTGATAAAACGTCTGTTTTAAATGACACTTACGGTATGTATAGATGCCATTACAGCCGTCTAGATTTACCTTGAGGGAGGAGGAAACAAAACAAATACACAAACAGGCAAGCAGGAAAATCGCCGCCAATTTATTCCAAACCAAAAACGCTGGGTCGAAAAAGAAATTGATCGCTTCATCCATCAAACGTGTAAAATACATTTCTGAGATCAGAAGTCGCTCTGAAAGAGAGGGGCAGAGGCGGGGGAAAAGTTCATACTTGACAAGAACCCTCAAAAGAGACGTGCTAGAAAAGAAAAAGGGAATAAAAAAGACAGCTGTCACTGGAAGCTCACCTTGACGCAATTCTGGTTTTCTTTTCTTTTTTATTTTTTTTTCCTTTTTCCTCGCTTTAAGAAAAAAAAAAATCACCTGAAGCATGAGGAATTAGAGATTTTTTTTTTTGATTAACACGGAAATATATTTGGCAGAAGGGAAAGCGACGCTGACTGCTCAACCCGGCTGTCAGCGGAGGTGTCCCCGGGGAGGCGGGCAGCAGCTCCAGGCAGCCTCGGGAGCCGCCGGTCCCCGGGAGCAGGGCGCACCTCCAAACGCACTCACCAGACTTTTTTACGGGAAAGCATCTCTGATCGATATTTGTAAGCTGCGCTATTTTATTTGCTCTTCCGCGTTTGCGTTTTCAGCGTTATTGTCGTGTTGCCGCATTCTTCCAGAGCAGCAATGCGGCATTACTTTAGGGGCATCTTTCACATCCACCCCCAGAAGCTAAGACCCAGATGTATGTCAAGCATGGCCACCAAAATCACAGCCTGAAAAATGCCGCTTCTCTGCCCTGTAGAGAGACCCTAATTTGCACCGGGATGAGTGCTCTCTGTTTCTTCTCCAAGAGAAAAGACCCTAACTGTCTGTTCTGCCAGTTCTCCCAGTAGCTTGATTTCACCTTGCTAAATTTTCATTAAAAAACTTTTACACTTTCCACCTTGCTTGCCTGGGACCAGGTTCTGAAGGTCTTAACTTACCACAAAACGCATTTTTGCCTCCTTAGGGGAAGTTTGCTTACTGCTATTGCACTGCAGGATCAAAGATGAATTACACAGCAAATAAAGCAACTACTATTACTAGATTCACATGATTAATATGTGGCCTTGTGCTCCCATAGACTGTGAAGTACTGCTGGGAATTATCCTACAATTATTCTAACGTTTACTCAAGCCTGTGTACTTTAGGGAGGGAAGTTTTCTCTAATGTAGAGATACTGAGTCATAGGTTCCAAAAGCACTTTTCACAAATGACCTGACCTGAAGTAAAATTTAATCCAAACCCAAAAGGTATGATTTACTAAACCTTCAGCTAGAAAGGAGCACAGACTTGCTCCATCTGATAACCACAAATTAAGTAGAAAATCATACAGAAAAGAGAAGGGGGGGGGAAGAGACGGAAAACCCTAGCTTTGTCAATGTTTATACTCCCTTTGCAGCCATCTGAAATGTGGACTGGGATCTATTCTGGAGGCGGGAGAGCACTCAGCCACTTGACAGGGGTTGCTTTGGCTTTAAATGATGTTCCTAACCTGTTCCTGGTTCATCGGCAACGTGGATTTGGACGACAGGTAACGCCTGAGTCTCAGCCATTCTCAGCCCTGAGCAGTGTTACTGCGCATTAACGCTGGCTCACGATGTAAGAGAACGTAAAGGGTCCATGATCCTATACTCCTCACCCTCTGCTTTGGCAGTCACAGCTTTCCACCTCAAAGCCAGTGCGTCATTTGGGTCACAAAGGCAGGTTTTTACAACATAGCCGTACTGTAGCACTAAGCAACTGAATCGTGTGTTGCTGGTAAGCAGGCAGTTACTCCAGCATCTTTTTAGCCCATTTAATCTAGTCTAACTTCAGATCATTACACCAGATACTCCAAGCAAAAAGGCAGCAGCATCACTAATTACACTTTCTTACTCTTGGTGTCAGTACGGCAGCCAACACCCACGTCTCTGACATACCCACTGATTTTTGTATTATAACATATTCCGGTTGGCCACTTGTATCTCAAGGACTGTGCCCAAGCATTTGTAAAAAAACAGCTCAAGACAGACAGGAAAAAGGGCAGCACGACCTCCATTTTCTAACCCTGCTCCACAGAGGAAAAGACATATTTGTCAGTGGGAGTTTGGTCTGGGATCTCCAGATCCAGATGTAGGAATCAGAGATGCTCATAGTAACTGTGCTGGCTCCCAGTGCTGACCTCACTGGCATTGCCCCAGAGGGTATTCCCCTAGCCAGCACTCCCCAGCCAAATCAAGATTGCACTTAACACCACATAGGGGCAGTCACCTGAGATGTGGAGCAAGTGATGGTCAGCCATATCAAGCAATTTTAGCATATTCAGAATCTTATGCGATTCCTACATCCAATACAGATTTTGTCCTCCCTCTGTGTTTAGTGCCAGCCTCCCTCTTTAGCCAAAAGCAAAATACTCCAAGCTCTGATTTTAAACTTCTCAATATCCAGGTAGACAGTTAGGGTGACATTTCTCCACATCATGATGCACAGCTTCATGGTGATACGGCAACATCATATCATTGGTATATAACTCCATCAAGGGCAAAATCATCTATCCTGTTAGCCCCAACCACTTTTTTACGCAGGAGCATAATTCTCACAACAGCCTTTCCTTGAAAAAGCAGTTGTAAAATTGAGCATCTGTGTGCACGTCGTTTCAGCTTGTCATAGCCACCCCTTCAGCAAGGGATGCTACTTGATGTTTATTGTAATCTGCCAGACCAGTCGAAATCAAAGAGTTGCTGTTGTCCCCTCGTATGGATGCTTTTTCTGTAAGTCTCCAATAAATTATTTACCAGACTTGTCAAAATTTTGTTTTATAGATTGATAGTTTAACTCCAGAAGAACCTACATCTTGTTCTGTACATTGCAGACTTTTAGATTTCTCCCAGCTATTTTTTACTGAGCCCAGTATAATGCATTTGACAGCGAAAGACTTTCAAAGCAAGTGCCTGGTGTGACCTGACATATTAGCTTGTGAAGAATCTTGGTAGTATACGGCAACCATGGTCACCGGCAAAGGCAAACAGAACAGACCAGGAAAAAAAAAGAAGCCTCCAGTGGTCTTCACTTCTAATAATAATTGTTCAGCCATTTATTCTTCTGTTCTTCTCAGCTATATTACTGAACTTTTATTATCCAGTATTTTCCATGAAAGCAGTTTACATATTGTAGAAAAGTACCTCCCTGTCTTCACTCTGACAACCTCAGTGAACTAAATTTTTGTGACCTGTCAGTGTGAGGCACTTCAATTATTGAGTTCTGAGCAAGGCTTTCTCCTACACCATGTCCAATTTTACAGTCTACTTTCTGAAAGCATGGAAGCCATAGGCTATTTAGCATTTGCTCCAGCAGCAGTCTGTCTTTTTATTTCTATTTAATATTTCCTGTACAGGCAACCAAGAATGGCGCTAGCCCAAATGCAGTTCTACAGCACTGCAATGGGACCGCATGCTCACACACAACTCCACTATGGCATTGCTTTTCTCCACCTCTGTCTTCTAGGATGTGTTCCTCAGTCTGTAAGCACAACTTGCATCCATTGTTCCTAAATGTCTCATTTTATGTTTTGCAATATTTAGAATCTGTTTGTCAGGTTAAATTTGTCTGTGACATTACACGCCTTCGCTGCAGGACTGCCCTGTTACCTAAAAGAACAGATTTAACAGGGAAAAAATAGAGATTATAGCCCCCTGATAGCTCTGCTCTGTGCACTGTCTTCTTCCACAGACATGGTAACAGCTACATAGGTATGCAGCTGCTGCATACGCAATGTGGCACATTCATCCTTGACACAAATTTGATCAACATTTGGTATGTATGTATTTCTGACCACCTGATTACAACGGCCAGTAGTGCTGAACATACCAGTCTGTGCGGAATCTCGTTAGCCATAATCCCATTTTCACAATGATATCTACACTGGCAAGTCTTTCTTGTGCTCTTTAAATCAGCCAATTCTTCACTTGCTCAAAGTAGTCTCTGACATCTACGGATTAGGGGTACTGTATAATCTAGGGATCCTGCATATTACGTTAAGACAAGAATGTCGTGGGTTAACTTCCATACAAAAGCCTAGGCTGAGGCTTTTATAAACTAAACCCAAAATCTCATCAAAATAAATCAAATGTGCAATGCCATGACTCATTTTTCACAAAACTATGTTGATCGACATAACTTACATTCCTTTCCTGAATTCTTTATTAAATTCACCGCATGTCTGTTTTGCTGTTATTTTCTCTTATATTGGTGCCATGCTAATCAGTCCAGTTACTGGGTCACCTCCACCTTTCCTTCTGAGTAGAAGCACAACATTATCTCTTTTGAAATTTCATCAGTATTACAATATTTTTTGCAAAAAAGCATCAGAGTTCTTCTCAGTCACTTCTCACAAGACTTGTCAAATTCACTGATTATTATTATTTCTCTATCCCACTCGGCATTGTTTAATATCCTCTTTAGTTAATGATCTTCTTATAAGTACTTAATCTTCCTGCTTTGTTAAGAGTACATCATCCTGATTTCCAAATGAATAGTAAACCACCAATTTTTCACTTCCAGCTAGTATTAGATCCACATTGTTGAGAGGAGATGTTTTGTTTCCAGTATACTTCAGAACTTTTTCTTACTGCTTTTTACCCCTGTATTTTTCTTACTGCTTTTTACCCCTTTTACTGCTTATTATCCCTGGACTTTTCATGTTGTCTTTAGGTTCCCTTGTTAACTTCCTGCCTTTTATAACATTTAATGTATGTTAACTGCCATGTAATACAGTTCCCTCTGCATATTGTATGGTTTTTGCTTCAGATGTTTGCCTTCATTTCACTCTTTCCCAGGACTGTTCTGAAGTTAAGAAGCTGCCCTCCATGTAGATATTGCTCATATGCAATGTAATTTCCGGTCTCTAGCCACCCACCAGTTTCCAGTCTAAAAATCAATTCATCATAATGAGGTCCAAAAAATATTTTTTTCCATGCTGGACAATGTGCCTTTCAAGTTGGGGGATTATCTACGATTTTTAGAAACTGTCAGTGATGGTTTACTGCTAGCTGCATGAGATAAAGTAGCACACATGCTGAACCGAGTTTGTCCAGATGCTACTATTTTTATTCCTAGATATTACAGACAAATGTTGAAGAGGTTGGCCTATTCTCGGGTTTGAGTTGGCGGTTTGTGACACACCCCTGTCAGCATGCCTGGCCTTTGTTAGTTAGTACATCAATCCATACTCTTTTGAGACCTTTTGGTTGTGAGTTATAATTACCAAGTTGATTTTCCCTCCTTCTGCTCACTCTTTTTACCTACTCTATCTGCTCATCCACTTTATATTCTGAATGTGCTGCTCCATTCACAGGACTCATCTCACCAGGTGCTAGTGATGCTGACTATATCATCTCGCTAATAAGACTTTCCCGTTCCTTGACTGTGTTATCCACACACCCTACCACTGTTGTAGAAGAATCTGAAACATACATTTCCCTCACATTCTGTGTTACATTGCTTCAAAATTTGTTGTTTATTATACCATAGTTGCAGCTGGAACCATGTTTGTATTTTCATCTGTCTTCCCCGAAGTCATTGTACTAACACCCTTATGCTGTTCTAGGTAACTCCCAGCCGCTCCCTTATCCACGAACAAGACAAACTATTCATGCAGCCTCTCTCCTACTAGTACATGTCCCATTCTTCCACTGAAGCAAAAGTTCAGCTTCAGACCAGAAGGAAAGTCCTGAGGACATTTCACTTCTTCTGCTCTTTGTAACTTGTAAGCGTGGAAGGATCTCCAAAAGGTTTGTATGGATATTCATCTACCCCTTCCTCTTGCTTGCTTCTCAAATCCCCAAAGTCTTTCTTTAATTCTCTGCCACTAGTTGTATTGAGTATCTGAGTGGACACTTCCAGGACAATTTCACACACATATCTGCTTATATAGTGCACTGATTCTCAGGTTTTTAACATAATCATTTTGATCACTCCTATGTCTTTTTGGCTATTTGCAAATTGGCAGGTATCCAGTTGTGACTTTTAAATCTCTGCATGCTGTTTAAGCCCATGCTTTGGAAAGCCTACAGCCCTAAGCATTTGGTTTAGCAGATGACTGCTACATCCCCACAGCCCTCAGCCAATAGTTTAGGAATTTGTTGATCGCAGTCTATTCCAGTTCAGTCCTTTTCTGACAACTTTTACATTCCCCAAAGCTTTCAGTCATCTCTTGTCATTCTGTGCTGCCTTGGAGACCTTTAGTGCAATGCTCAGTGATGACAAATTAGAACTGAAAGTACATGGGTGGATTAAACCAAACTTTAAATAGTGTCTTTAAATCTGAATAGTTCTTCTAGAACTTTTCTCAATCTCTTCCCAATTTGTCTGCATCCTTTCCACAGTAAAGATTGTATCCTAAAGATGGCTTTATGCTACATACAGTTAAAAAAACCTCTCTGTGGCTGCTACCTCCATCTGAATTACCCCTACCAGCTACTACATCACCTTGGGAATTCACATTCAGTGATTCTCAGTCCTTCAGAGGTTTCAACCCTTTCAACCATAGGCTGCCCCACACCCACATCCTGTGATAAACTCAAATGTGGGATCAGAGGTAGGGCCATTTACCACGTAATCCAGGCAAATTAGTCAAAGTGACACGTCCTTAAAATATACTTATGTTCAAAGAAACTCACATACTGTTCCAGCAAATCTCCCCCCCCACACTCTGAAAATATTGATAAAATTAATGAGCAGTGGTGATCCATAGGAGAACTGCTGGAGGATCTGTGATACTTCTCCCTTAGGTGAGCACTGTCTCCTCTGCTGATCTATTAGTTATCTGGTTTTCAACCCGTTTAATACCTGTTACACTCAAATAGTGTTACTTTTTATGTCAGAATCTGGATTAAATCAAAAGGCTTTCAGAGTCTGCTAGAGAAATGCAGATATCTTTGCCAACCAAATATATTATCATTAGAAAAAAGGCAGACCGCAGACTCTATTGAAAGGGTTCTTCCTTAATAAAGCAGACAAAGAAAAAAACCACTTTTAACATTTTAGACAGTTAGTTGTGTTGCCATCTTCTTATTCTTAGTTGGTTGCATCTTACATTATTTTTTCTACGGCTTTGCCTGGGAGCAACTATTCATTTTAACTCTGGTATGCTGATTTTTTTCCACCCTCTTTGAAATTGCCTCAGAATTAGAAGATTTGCTACACGCCTTTAATGCACCCCGTATTCTTCAATGTCCCATGGCATTCTTTGAAAGGAAGTCTAGAATTCAATTCCATAGATAGGTTATCTACTCAATTTGATCATCTGCATTTGCAGACTGCTCTTCAATCAAGCACACTTGGGACTTTTTATTCCACTATTTCAAACTCTTCTATCTGTTAGCAGACAGGCCAGAACAGCTTTGCCAAATGGACTCATTTTGATCTTGCTATTAGAAATGTGCAGAGCTTTGAATTTTAACCCTGGACACTGTGATTGCTGTGATTATGGTGTGTTCAGCTCCACTATCTATTTGGAATTCACTTTTCATCCATTTCTTTCCAGTGTCAGGAACCAATCTGCTATACAATATACCAGTGCAGATTTAATTAAGAGACTTAGTAAGACCTTTGTTTCATTAATAGTGTTTCATCCTCCAGCTGCATTCTGCTATCAGAGACCAGTGCCAACACCTTTGCTTTGTGTCAGTTCTCTCCAGGGTTACTGCAAACAAACCTGGTCTCTACACCATGCTTCCCCTTGCAGTCTCACATTCAGTTTAGGCATGTGTTTTCAATTGTATGCTTCATTCTTTCAGCACTTATTAGACACGTGGATTAAGAAAATATGCTTTCTGCTGCTTTTCAAATACCTTTTGCAACTTTGAATTTGCCTCTCGCATTAAAGTTGCAGTGGCCTAGTTATCCTTTATTTTGTCACAGATAGTTTTGTTTAGTCTGTTAGTCTGGTAACATTCATGTGATTTGGCTTTAGCTCACAGACTGACGACTTAATGGGCCAATTATTTCACCAAGGAGGTGGTTTCTGCTAAACAGGATTTATTTCTTTGAAAGCGATGGATTTGCATAGATCTTCTTTCTGCTGCTTTGTGTAACACATCCAATTCCGTTTGCATTTATCTTCTTCACTTCAAAAATCTATGCTAAACTTTTCCTTACTTCCAGTTGTTCATTAGTTTTGCATCCTTCTGCTGTCCTCTTTGCAGTAACACAATACTGCAGGTAAAAAGCATACTACCACTTCTCTCTCATGTTGTAGTATTTCCAGTGGTATAATTTTAAAATCCCTTCTGCCCCTCACATTAAGCTTGCATATAGGCCAACAAAGGTATCTCAGGCTTAATTGTAGCAGAGCCAAGGTACCCATCCCCCAAAAAAGCACTGTTCAGCAATTGTCTAACCCCAGGAACATCTTATTTGGCTGCTGCCAGACTCCAATCACTAACTCAAAAGAGGATCGAGGGAGCAAGGACTAGGAACTAGGGATCTCAAACAGCTTGAGACACCAGGCTGTACACAACTGACTTTTTTTTTTTTTTTAAAGAAAACCCTCACACACAGGCAGAAAGCGTATATGGTGATCCCTTTGGCCCCCGGCGGGGAGGTACAACTGCGCAGCAGCCCTATCCCAGGGTGACAACTCTGCTACAGGAAGGGTTGTCTCTCTGTGCTTCTGCCTGCTCCTCTCTGCTCTTCGAAAGGGAGTCCTGGTGCCTAATGTCAGCTTCTGGATTTGCTGCTGGGACGTGGGGTACTTCTGGAGATCCTGCTACCTTTTTTTACAGTGGCTTTAGTATGCAAACCGTATTTGTAGCAAAACACATGATACTAAACCTCCCTGTTCCATCAGATTCTTGAGGCAGGATTTTTAAAATTGTACAGAGGAAGTACATGCTTTACAACCATGTATCAATCAGTTCTGTGAAAGGTTCATTCATCTCCCTTGAAGAGGCATTGAGTTTGTAGTCCAAATTGTTGGGTCTAGAGCAACTTCCTTCTTGTTTCTGACAACATTTGCATTTTAAATGGTTTGCTTTTAATAGCCTGTCTGCAAACCTCAGCATTACACATAACAAAGTCCGAAGTATTATTGAAAATGCACTAGTTTCTGGGTCATCCCTGGAGCTTGTACAGAAATGGCAGTAGCAAACAATTTAAACCAAAGTTGGCTAAACCTGAACTTGTAAGTGCAACATCTCCCTCTGCAGACACAAGCCTTCTGTAAGGGTAATTAATGATGGTTGTTAATAACAAGACTTAATTTATATAGGAGCCAACTTAAGACAGTCCTGAGGAAATGAGATAAATAATCAGCTGAAACAATAAAGATCAGTTGTGACATAATTGCAGGAACAGCATTCCAAGGCTCAGGAGATCTAATGCCTTTCTCTTCATTAATCAGAGCAGATATAACATTACAGATGTTACTTATTCAAAGACTGTTGTGCGTGCATATGAGTATATACAGCACGTTTCTGAGAGCAGATGCCAGATATGTAGCTTTCCTATTATCATCTATGTGTAGAAGAGACTTTGATTTTTTTTTACAGCAGAATTCATAAGAACTTAAAAGTTCAAAAAAGCCGTTTTTAAGCTAATATATAGTTTTGGTGGATACAATAAAACAGACCTTTCATGTTTCAAGTGTTGAGGAAGGACACTTGCAGTTCCCAAAATCTCCCCCAAAAAGACAAATTAAACTGGAAAGAATTGCTGTAACTAAGTTCACCTTTGGCACTCCCACCTGGGGAGACTCTGTAAGGTACTACCTGGAAATTATGCAGTCCATCCTGGAGACACTTATGCAACGTAATACTTGCCCACAGTAACGGAGTGAGAGGTGTCCATTACTCATGACTCAATGACTTACCATCTCTGTATATGCCAGTAAAACTAAAACATATTTTCTTCTGAACTGTGAGCAGTTCACTGACTTCAGACTTTACAAGTAACCATCAGCTATAGCATCTCCTTGACAGATCGACCTTGCCTCCTTGAACTAGCTTAGTGGAAACAGTGGCTCTCCTTGCAAGCACAGCCCCTCCTCACAACTGCCTGCACTTTATTTAATGGTTAGGCATGTTTCTCTGCATGCCTTTTATACGGAATTTCAGCTTGGTTTCATCATCTTGCAGGCAGCTGAGTTAAAGCCCTCGCTGCCCCCTCCCACTTATTACATGGGGTCTTTAACCAGTTGTGTGCCGTAGGACTAGTTGAGAAAGGCATAAGGGGCACCACATGGGCAAACGCAACCATTTCACATTATTTGCCCCCACTTCTGAGTTACTTGTCCCAGCTCACAGCTTAAGCTCAGGAGAAAACGTTCCTTTCTTCTTGGAGGTCAATTTGCTGGCCCACAGGTCAAATTTACTCACAGGTAGCAGTAATATACATTTTCTAAGGAGCAGAGATCTTCTACACACTTCCCCTTCCCCAGCTTATTTTTTCTTACTAGCTCCTTGCTGAACTACGTGGTCACTGATGTGAATCAGATCTGCCGGTGCCTGATGCTCTCTAGCCATGTGTTTTGTTATAGGCCAGGCTGATAACCCTACCTATTACTGTGATAGCCTTTTATTTCCCATGATATGATCCTTCTTTGAGTAACTTCCAACTTTGCCAAACACCATAGAAATTCTCTATGCTGGCTGTACACTTCATAGTGAGTTTATATATATACGCACACGTATATTTATGCAGAAAATAAACTGTTGCTTCTAGGAAGGAATATGGAGAAAAACATGGTGTTCTTCCCATGCTAAAAATTTCTGCTGACCTTTTATTTGGAAAAAACACAAGTCATCTCTCCCCTATCTTGAAGTCTGGCAGCCTTTATTTATTTGTGGTCTTTACTCAAGGATGCGCCTTTTACCATCCCTTTGAGACGCTCCCCAAACTTGCCATCATGTAAGTCCTTGAAAAATTATGGCTCTCAAGAGCTCAGTAGGAGTATTTTAAGCCTGAGTGGGCTACAAAGCTATCATCTCTCCTGTATTCTCAGACTTTGACCCCTTGTATCATGACTTCTTGCCTGGGCAGTGACACAAGACCATCCCTCTACCCTAGAACATTCCACAGCTTGGGAATGAGGACGCTAGCAGGAGTATGAGAGGGGGGGTGTAAATCCTATTCAGCGAAGTAAAGCACGGGCACCTATATACATATATATATGTATAGACACATATGAAAGTAGGCAGTTCTTTTTCAGCTAGATTTTGAAATGAAGTATGGCATTTTAGGTGGAGCCAGATCCTATAGGTGATGGCAGAATAAATCTACAACACTTTCCTGATCGAGCCTCTTGGAGGATGTGGGAATGGACAGAGTTTCTAGTTCCTGTTCTAGCTTAGAAGTCAGGTACATGATGAACTTCTCAGAGCTGCTTACCTGTGACAGTTCTGGGATAACATATGTAACTCTTGGCACCTGGGATGCTTTACAATAAAAAAGAAAAGCATGTATGGAGTTTAGATGTTGATAGTTTTGCAAAAAAACTTTTACAACTGCAGTTTTGGAATTAATGTTTAGACTCTGCCTAACTTTTACCTCAAGAGCCAGAGTCTTTCTTTGGATTCGACTACAAATTTCCTGAAGATTCTGCCTGCCCAGGTGGTTTTTCCCTCTTGCACGCCTTTCTGCTGCTCAGTCCTCTGTGACACAGAGCCACTGACTCCACTCTTCCACAAAAGCCATCTTCAGTGGAAGACTACAGTCTTCTATAGTGCCGGTGCCAGGAACATGTTCCCAAGGTCATGAATGTTCCCATGCCTCAGCAGTACGCTGAGCCAGGCTGTCAAAGGTCAGCTGCTCCATGACCGGGGATCTGGTCTGGGTGTTAGCAGGATTAGCCCCAGGGTCTTTCTGATATGTATGATGGATTTCTACCATCAGCTCAGCAAGTGCCAGGGACTTGTCTGAGCACTATGAGAAGGCTACCAAGAACCTGACTAGGTGAGAGACTTTGCTGGGTTATCACAGTGGGCCTCTGCAGGTGTTGTGAAAATGGACACTGTGGATCCTACAGTGAGAAATATGATGGCAAAGTCCATGAATAATTCTGTCTTCACGGCAAAGGTTTGAATGGCATGCAGTAAGTGCACACAGAGAGCAAACAGTGACCAGTGAAGAGAAAACAAAACAGTAAGTGCCTGCTCTTTAGGTTGATAGCCTCTTACCTGAATGACAAAATATTTCTGCCGAAAAAACTGGCACATAATCACATAAGGAAAGGTAGAGTGAAACCAATCTCATTTTTGGGTTTTCCTAGCTTTGTTTATTTTTGCCCTGGCAACTTCAAAGCTGTTTCTTTAATATTCTTGAATTCTCTTAGTTTCCAAACACTGTTTTATGGTCATTTCTTATCCATTGTTCCCACTTCCTAGGTGATGGTTTCCTTCCTCTGCTGCAGTGCCGAAGCTTCTTGGAGTGAGAACGGTCTTTTTAATTAGTGTCTATGTGGCTTCTAGCACAACGGGCAACTGAATCTGATCCCAAACACATCATTTATGTAGCTTGTTGAGGTCACCTCACATCTGCTCATGTGATTTGTCTGGCCAAACGCATAGGTAACTTCTGTGCAGTTGGAGACTGATTTGAAAATCAGTCAAGAGGCTAGACAGCACATCAGATATGATGGATCAAGAGTTCAAAGAAGGCCATAACCCAGAATTGCTGCCACTGAACCACTTTTGGAAAGCTGATCCATTCATTGCTCCATGGAAGACTATTGCTTGTCAGAGGTTAAAGGGATAATACAGTTGTTTACTGGGAGGGACCGGGGAAAAAAAAAGGTAAAAAAAAGGTAAAAAAACCCCCACTGTATTGTGTTCTGACATTGGCAGAAGGGACTTAGGTAGTGAAAATGAATTGCAATATGTGGAAACTTACCAACTTTTCACTGCACAAAGTATATAAATTTGCCTGTGGCAAACAAACAAAAACAGCCAAGAATCACAACTGAAAGCTTCGGCCTGGGATGTGAGAATTTCTTGCATGTTTGTGAGAAAGAACTGCATCTTTATTAACAGAGGAACTCAGGCAGAAGGAGATGTAAAATCAGAGTTACAGTCAGCTACAAAAGGAATGAAATTTGGGATAAAGTAGTACTATTTTCCAACATACATTATATTGAGAATGTGATCTGAGACTCTTTTGGTCTTAGTTAGACAACACTGGATATCATGTTGGTAATGAAAGGAAGGGGAAGGACACAGAACGGTTCACAGTTGTTTACCACTGCAAGAGGTGCCAAAAAGATACTGGTATGCATTAATATCTGCACACAGTGCCTGCAATAAAAGACAAGGCAGAGAACATCGACTGAGCAATGACTGAGTGAGCAGGATTTCAAGGACAGGAATGAAGATGTGAGACAAGTAGAATTTGGGACCACAGGGAGAAGAAGTGAGATCTGTTTTTCATGAAGAGGTGAAAAGTTTGATCCGGCACCCAATGAAATCAGCGGAAATGTTTCTATTGACTGGTCACTGTCCCAGTGATGTAGGGTATAATAAATGTGGTCAGTATGAGCTGCAAGTCATATGCACAACGAAACACAGACAATGATGAAAAAGAGTTGAGAAAAGACCAGCAGCTCCACGAAAGGTTTCATTGTTGGTATGTACTGCTGCCAAAGTTAGTTTATCTCTGCACTTTCCACCCAAGTTGTGTTCATTTAAATGTGGGTTTCGGTGTGTAGCTCTTCTAGTTACTACTGACACACACAGACTATGAGCAACACATATGAATTACAGGAGGCTTTTTTGGCTTTCACTTAGGTATGTGGTAGTGATTTTTAACAGCAAGAGTGGTGCGCTTCAGCATGAAAGCAGACTGACATCTGACTATGAAGTGATGATGTGGATATTTTCCTGATGATTATTTAATCAAACAGGAGAACTGAGAGTGTCAAACAAGTACCCGCAATTTATCAAGAGCCAGTTGTAGAAGGAAGCATTCTCTGAATCATCAGTGTAATAATTACCACTGACATTTCCCCAAGGGAAACTGCATTTTTAATTGTTACAAATATAATCACACTTCCACAGAGAAGTGGGAACAAAATCCTTTCAAGTCCGTTTCTGGAAACCGAAATGTCTAAAGTTTCCATGTGGAAAAACTTCATGATAAGAAATTATTGGGTACACCAGAATAAATATGTCATTGCAAAGGTTAACTAAAATACCAGCTACAATACTCTAATTTCCAGAAGAAAATACATTTAACAAGGGTCTCTGAGTTAAGTCCTGGCCCTACTGTAACTGCAGCCTCATTAGCTCAGCTGGAGTTGGCTCAGTTTTGGTGGCGAGGAGAGGAAGGGCTGCATGGTCCCTCTGGGTGAGCAGGAGCTGCTTCCAGCTCCACCACCCCTGCTTGTGGCCACAGAGGAGGTAACCTTTGTGGTAACCTAAGGAAGGGCTGCTTGAGTAAGACCTCAAACGCCTGTTGGGGTGAAACTTGACTCACCCATTCATAGTGAAGGGGCTGTGGGCAGCACCTCTCAGAGTTGCCCGGAACATATAGCCAAAGGGACCAAAAAAGCTGGTCCTCTCCCATGGCAGCCCTAACTTGACCAGTCACATGCAACCACCCTAACGTGTTTTTTTCCAAGGGGCAGATGAGAACAAATTGGCTGTGTTTTGCCTACCCTCAGCTCCCGGATGCAAACAAAAGCCCTTGGCTACTCATATTCCCCATTTCAATCTGGCAGGTATGTAAATTGCGGGATTTTTCCTGACGGGGTGCTAGGAGAGTGGAGGTCTTTGGTGCCAGTGCCAACTCTGCAGGTGACAAGGCTGGCTATCGCTTGTTGCCTGCTGAAATGAACCGAGCCAAGAAGGTACTTGTCAATACTTGCCAACTACAGCGTTGTTTTTATTATTTAAGGTAGCAGTGCTGTCCTGAGTATAAAAGAGGCAAGTTTTGTAGTAATAGATTGTCTTTTACTGGACCAGCTGATATGGCTGGAAAAAACCAGAATTTTTATTAGAGCAGCAAATCCTTTGTTCTGTTAGCTGAAGTAATTTACAAAAACCTCTTAAATTAAAAATTATTCAGGTGTTTTAGCTTCTCTGCTGGCACAGAGCAGCAATACTGGGTAGGGGAAGGCTATTTAGTCCTTCCCTATTAGCGTATACTCTTTAATATGATGCAGTCATCATCGTGGGCTGCCCAGCCCCTCCGTTTCCCCTTCCACTTCTTCAGGTGCCATGCTCATCCCTGCAGCATGCAGGTCACAGACAGGCTGTTTTAACTGAACTGTGATCTATAGAAAGTTGCAGTCTTGCTGTTCAGAGGTGTTGGTTTAGCTAGCAGAGGATGAACATCAGCAGATAATACAATCTGATAAGCAATCTACATGATTTAGGATTTCAAACTGCATATTTATGAGACAAAACCCCCAAAACTGTTTGGCTAAGAACTATTTGGTTCTACTCCTTTTCATTAAGGACCTTAGCCTTTTTTCATTTGATATCAATGGAAATTCAACTCTAGGTTAAGCAGACACCACTCAGTAACACTGACAGAGCTATGCCAATTTAGCTTGGGCTGCATTTATTCTATTAGATTGCAATGCTCTCCTCCCCCTCACAGATAAAATGAAAAGGGGAGTTTTTGTCCTGTGTAAAAAAAAGTGAATCTATAGAGGAGAGAATCAAACTGAAAGAAAATGTAGAAACATACTAGCTAATCAGTTACTTAAGTGGTTAAAATGGAAGAAACTGTGTATTCAGAGAGTTGCAAAAAGCTTAATAGAGTACTTGATTACAGCAAGACTTTTTTCAGTTTTAGATACGTGAAACATGATATAAAATAGAAAAAAAAGCAGAATTTGCACACATTTTTACTCTGAATGTGCATACAATCGGAGACTGCATGTGCAAATAATTGATTGGCTATGTCTTTTGCTTATCCACTTCTTGGATGCATGTATCATCTTGGAAACTGCACACAGAATTTAGGTGCATGTGTGTATATGGCATTTTCTGGGAAAAAAAAAACAACAAACCAAACCCCAAACCAAATCACCCCCCCCCCAACTAACAGCTCTGTATCAATAGGACTTAACCTTCTTGCAGATCTGTTTTCTGACGTTGCCTACAACCAGAGCCCCTTCAATGATGGGTGAGTCCCTGATCCACCCTCTTTTCGCCATTCATCATCTCAGTTATTGCTGTGAAGCCATATGGAGCTTTCCAACTCCAACTTCAGCTCCTGTGACCTAGTGCTTGCCATGGGTCTGACAAACAAGTCTTGACTCGTGCTAGCAATACCTGGGGTTGCCAGTCCAAGCATCTCACAGGTTCAGATATTCTTAGCTGCCAAGATCAAACATGACCAGGTGAATTTATCCTTTTATGACCAAGTCCTTGGTTTACCTTAATCCTTACAGAAAAATTACAGATGCAAGATAGGTCTTTGAAATGAGACCAATATTTCAAAGGGCTCACTGCATCCAAAGGTATACAGATGATGTTAAATCTCTGCAGTAATGCATGTTACTTACATTTCACAGACTACTGAAAGTGTGGTGTACTTTCAACTATAAAAGTGATTTTACAAAGTCAAAAGGTTGCTAAAACAATTCGTTAAAAAAAGCCCCGAAGAATCTGGCAGGAGTTTGCTCATTTTAGACTTAAAAAATATTCCAACTTCATACAACCACTTTTTCCTGGATGTCTCAAGGTCTTGCTTCCAGTGTAAAGTTGGAGAGCTATGATATCATTCTTCTGCGGAAATAAAAAAATAAAAATTCACTAAGCACTTCATGATGTCAGTTGACTTGACTGATCATACTTGATGTGATTTGACACATCAGAGCAGTGTGATTCATGAGCTAAGAGAGAAGGACTTTTTAGCAATTTGTTCCCAACTTATAATGTGACATCGGTGCTTCTTGAAAGCTAATCCAACATATAGTAGGCATCCCATTTTCTAAAGATCCATCTCCATTTATACTGTTCCAGCTAATTTTCCTTAGTAAGCCTTTAGACTTTGGTCTGCTTAAGATTAAAACATTTTTTTTTGAATTATGAACATTTATCTCTCCTCAGAGCAGATAAGTGCCCCTTAGGAGAGACATGAAAGAAAGATTTGTGAGACCTAACAGATTTGTATAAGAGAATCATGACAGATATTTCATAATGGAAAGATCCTCAGAAAGATAATTCTTTAGCATACAGATGAGTTTGCTACCTTAGCAGATGTTCACCTTTTAAATAAAAATATGCTTTTAAGAGATCCTCTGAAATGTCATAGTTATCCCTATTACTAAAAGATATCTTGATTTATACTATTACAGTTGTTGAAACATTCTTAAGCAATAGGTTCTGAAAGCCATACTTTACCTGCCCTGCAAGACATTTAATTAATTCCACACTTCCATTGTAGACACTGCAATTAAAGTAATTCTTGACTACCTCATGGAATTTTAAACATTTTCAAGAAATGAATTCAATACAAGATAGTGTGTGTGCAATTCTGCAACTTGGTCTCCCAGCTGTGCAATAAATTGCTGGGAGAAACAATTAGTGTAGAGTCATTTGTTAGAGAATGAACCAAAAATGTATCTAAAAACGCCAGTACTAAATGTGCTGACAATTAAGAGCAAATTACTTAGCAAAGATGCCATGTGTTCACACGTTGCTTCGGCTACATGCATTTGATATCTAGCACCACATTTTTAAGACATAATTGCACATTTTGTTCAATTTTGTATCTGTACTGAAACAAGGTGATATGATGCCAACCCTTTTTAGTCAGGACTCCCCAGTGACTCCAGTTATCACCATACCTTTTCATTCCAAGGGCAAAAATATTTTTAATTAAATGTGACGCAGACCCTACTCATTCATTTTGATTATTTTTCCCTTGCCCCCCAGAAAGTTTTATAGGGCAACAGAATGAGAAACAGAAATGACTTACTGCGGAATTGATGTTACGTGAAAAGATCTCTCAGGGGAAGCAGTAAGACTGTCATTGCCCAATCAACTGAAAACTAGACTAGACAAAGCATTTATTAACCCTTTGCAGAAGACGTTCCTGCATTGGTTGGGACTTTAGGATGACCTACATGCTCTCAGGCCTACACAGGCTACTCAGGAGAATAACCGGTGGTGAGTCATTGCAAGTCTCAATAAAAGCACCTATACAGATACACAAAATATGACTTTACAGTGCACAGAAATCACTTTTTTTTGGCCTTTTTTGCCCCCTTCTTACGAAGATAATTTGATAGTGTTTAAGAATAGGTTTACTGTGTACATTTTTCAGACGTGCTTGAGTAACCAGGAACTGAGCCTTCCCCTTAAACAAGATCTGGCATAAGGAATCTCTAGAACTGAAATTGCTTCTTTTTTTTGAAGTCTAGAGAAGAGGGAGCACACTGAGAGAGGCCAGTGGCAACGTTTCACCATCCATGTTTAGCAAGATACAGCCTTAGCCTTCCACAGACTGCTAAGAGCAACATTTTTCCATTTACCTGCATTTCAGTATGAAGCTGAAATCAAGATGAAATATGGAGATGCAAAGAACAAAACAAAAGCACACTATTCATAAAAAGTTTATCCAAATCCCAAACTGTGACCTAACTTTCCAAACAATATGATGCTAGAAATATATCCTTCAAATCAAGAAAACTGTAGAGCAAGAAACTTCAAAATCTATTGCACTTCTGTCACTTTTCAATTCTTTCAGGATGACTTAATTCACTCTTTCCAAATCTGTTTTGGATAACAATAAATGAAAACTACTGTATCATGCACAGAAGACTGTTGTGAATTAATAGCACTTCACAGCTAAAAAGGGAGGGAAGAGATCTATTGTAATACTTCTAGCAAAGAAGCAACTTCTCTTTGACAACCATTTTGCTATACTTGATAACTGCCTGGTACTTTTTTCAAAGGTAAACCAGAAAAAAGGCCTGGGAATCTGTTAAAAAGAAACCAGTAGAGCCCAAACTTGCAGCCCTCCTGACAAATCTCTGAGGTTTATTACTTCAAGTTATGCCCAGATTAAAAAAAAGGTATTGTTCATATCGAATATTGTCTATAGATCTATCTAATAATTTGTAAACATCATGCATTTATAGAAAACATCAAGAATATCTTTACCACATTGGCAGGTCATATCATATGTTGAGAAGGTAACATAATCCATAAGAAAATTAAACCAGTTAATCACTGAATAGATCCATTTTCTCTTGCTTGGAGTCATTCATTTCTATTTTTGGAAGCTTTCAAAGCCCTTTATCACCCTGAAAGAAAAATAAGCATTATTATCCTTACCTCCACAGAGGTTATTATCTTTGATAACAGACTTCCATTTTGGACAATGAAACAGTAGAGTGTGGTGGAGAAATGGGACAACCAAACTCCCTTTACCTGTGCAAACGTTTCTTTGGCTAAAATGTTGGCAATAGTAAAATCAACAAAAATATCGTAAGCCTTAGACTCCCAATGCCACACCTTTTTTCTGTCCTCTTAATTACCTCCAACCCACCCTGTAATCCACTTTTCTGCAAGGAAGTCATTTTATCCAAGGTATTTATTCCCCATATAATGGGCATTTCTTGCCACCCTTCCCTTTTCCACTTACTAACTTCAACAGCACACATCTTTCCTGCATTTTCTCTTATTGCGCTTTCATTATCTCCTTTGATCGATTCTTCTTTTCCCACTTCCCTTTCGCTGAGGACATAAGCATGCTCAGGGACAGTACCATTCCTGAACCTTTAGCTATAACTGTCTATGTGGATGACCTCTGATGCTAGAAGTTCCCTCTCTCCAAGCTCACAAGCTCACCTTTCTCCTATGACCGCTCCATGTCTTTAAACCCTTGCTTATTCTAAAATCACCCTTTCTTCCTAATAGTTCCTAAAACTACCTGTTTTTCACCCTCTCCTGTTGTGGGTAATTTGGTGTTCAGACTTACTAGCCTTTTCCTTTTTGCTTTTCACTGTTCTTTCTAAAATATTGCAGTGAAAACTATTATCTTCTGGGAACCTGCAGCAGACAAATCCTTCCTTCCTTCTGTCATCCATTGTTTTCCTTTCATTGATCAAGTCCACTTCAAGCTTACAGAGCCACTATCTGCATCTTCAGTCTTGTTTCATCTCACACGCTTCTTCCCCTGACTTCTTTCGTTCCAGTTCCCATTAGCAGAGAAGGATCTTACCAAGACTTCTTTATATTTCTCATTTTGGGAACACAAGCATTCTGACACATTTTCCAGTGCAGGAAACACTTTCCTCTTCCTTCTGCCAGACTGCTCATTCTCTCTTCTCATTCAAATCCTTTTTTTTTGGTAAAGGGTCATTTATTTCTCTGGGCCAGCAGTTTACAAATTCTGTCTTCCCTGGGCAACTGTACTAGAATTTTTTGTCTGTATTTATTTTATTACTTTTCAAAAACAGTGCTATAATTCTTTCAACAACGGCAAAGTACTGTGCCATCTTATTATGAGGACAATGCAGCAGTTCCTGTTTAAATATATAATGCCATTATATTAATGCACGTGCTAAAATAAAAGTATTTTGGCATGGTTGTGTTCAAATCTGATCCAAACTTGCCATTCACTTTTTTTCTATCCTAAAATATTTTTCTGTGTTGGCTGGCCAATCAATTTTTTCTTTTGTTGAAAGTTGTATAAGCTTGAGTCTCATTTATTAAAGGAAATATTAAGAGCTGTTTTGATTGTGATCTATAAATGGGTAGAGGTATTTTAATAGATGTGAGTTCTTCAGATGATCAGACATGGTGATATTCAACATCTAGAAGCTGCATATATACCAATTAAGATGGGAAGTAAGATTCAGTATTTTAAGAGTGAAAGTAATGAGCCTTTGGAATAATTTTAGTAGGTATGCAATGAATTCTTATTTATTTTAAACCTTTAAATCAACACTGGATGTGTTTCTAGAGTATATATAGCCTAGTTCAGAGAGAAGTTCTGAGCTTAACACAGGGATTTCTGGATGAGTTTCCACAACTGACCACCAGGCAAGATGACTGTTATCCTTAAAGTCTATGACCAAAGGTCTGGTCCCATTCAAGCAAATGAAAAATATTCTTCATTTCAGTGGGGTCAAGAATTAAACCTGGGTGCATATGAAAAACAGGGCTAGCCATGGACAGGCAATGGCCAGACCTGCCTCTGCTCTTTGGTCCTTGTGGGCCTGTGGTGGATCCCACATGCCAAAATGTCCTAAGGCAGCCTCAGGCCAACAACAGTTTCACGTGGTTCTCACTAGCACTGGTTTATCAAGTGACATGACAGCTTTAAATGTTTTTAGCTGCATACCCTCTCTTCTTGACTTGAGAATAGGAATGGGCTTTGATATGTGCTTTAAGATAGGCAAGTACTTTGTGGAGCTGAAGTAAAACATATGACAATCTTGGTTAGTTAGCAAGATGGCTATTTTCTTGCTGATGAAGGAGAGGAGAGGGTATTTTTATTTTGTTTGTCAGGTTAGACTTCCTGAGACGCTACATCATGTGAAAGAAACCTTTCAGTCCTTTCATGTTGCATCAGAATTTAATGCTGTGTGTTTCTTCTCATGAGGCCAGAATGAGTGCAATAACCCTGCATTGAAAGGCTACTGCCCGCCAACTCTGAAAACTGAAATTGTCTATATAGCAACTCAGGTTTCTTGCCACAAACTTGCCTTGAAGTGTTCACTTCAAGAGGTTCTTGTTTTTCACCACATTACTGAGCAGAACACTGCTGAGTTTTTGGCCTCTCTGCTGGTATTTGCCAAATTCAAAATGGGTTGGATTTTGGGGGTACCTATATACAAATCCTGAGGAGAACTAAGGTGGAGTTATTTTTGTTTTAGACACTAAAATACCTCTGAGGGCCTGGGCCTTCAGTTCTGGGAACTAAGCTGAAAACGCTGTCTGACTAATTTCTTGTACATCTCTTTGAATATCCATAAGATGGTAGAATCATTGCCGCTTGTTACTAGAAAGAAAAGTAGACAATGAATGCTCTACCGAGATATGTATTTGAATGACTTTAATGAATTATGCAGGGTTTTTTAACGTAGGTGATCATCTGGCAAAGGTTATGTTGAGCCCATCACTCATTTCACTTGTAACCTGTCAAGCACATTAAAATACAAACATCTACTAGTAAGAAGCTAATGCCTTAGACTACAGCATCTCCTCACCTTCCTGCTACTCTGAAGTTCCCAAATGAAATACCAGGTCATTTCCAATAATGACCACACAATCAAATGATCAAGTATAATTAAAACAAGAGATTAATCATTTTTGCCTGCGTCTGCACTCCTGCTTAAACATTGTCCACATGCCGCTATGTAATTAAGCACCTAACTGCCAAACTCTCTTTCTAAATCCAACATTTCTCTCTTTATCTCTCCCTCTCACCCATCCTGACTTGCATGTTAATGTCAGATTGGAAAATGGCAGAGAACCAGGATCTGCTCCCACAGAAGCCCGTTGCAAAAATCCCCCGGCTCTAAAGCTTACTTCCCCCATGTGTATGTGAAAATAAATATTTTCCCTAAAAACTTAATTATGCCTAATTTAAAGAAAAAAACCCCATGCTATGGTCTTTGTTGCATATCAGCACATGCTTTTCTCTTTAATAAAAGATTATGATCCATTAACCCTCCAAACTGTCTAACCTCATCCAGAATAACAGTGTCTAATGCTAAAGCTGGCTTAGAAAGTGTGGGAGGACAGATAAACTGTCTTTTCCCCTGGGTTCTCTCTTTTTCTTTCCCTTTCCTTTTCAAACAACCCTCCCCAAATAATAGAACAGTGGTTTATGTTTCAAATGTACCATATGGCATGACGTGAGTGCAGTTTAATTACATATTAGCATATTCTTCCAACAAGGGTTGGCTCTTTATATCAGCTTGACAAAACATGAATTAAAATATTTGCATGAACACTTTTGGAGTAAATCTGTCTTTGTTATTATAAGCATTCTTTTTAATTGTGGCTGTGTGACGATCTCACTAAACTCTCACAGCATGATCTTCTGAAACATCAAGAAAAACTAGATCATCCTTTTTCTGGTTGGGATTTTAACTGTTATATTAAGGACCACTAAAATATATGAATGACAGTAACTCCCTATGATTACCTGATTTTCACTCTTCCTTCAAATTTTGAGGTAAAAAAAAAAGGAAAACTAATGATAAGGTCAATAGTCCTTTAAATTACAAAGTAGCGAAATTTACTGGTCAAGATTTACCCTGCTTTCTGTCTCGTTAAGAATGTTTCTCCACTGATACATTTAACCATCCTTGTGCTGTCCTCAGCACTTGCAGATGATCAATGGCATCATTTGGTGTCTTAGGAAGAAGGAAGCAATTAGCAGCAAATTTATATGAAAGATTTCTCTGAACATGAACCCTCTCCTACACTCTGCCTTCTCTCCTATTATTTTCTCTACTGTTGCCGAGGCATCAGTTTTAAAAATATCTTTTAAACAAAACAAATTAAAAAATACCTACCCAGACTGTCTATACTTTGTCTGCTGCCCTTGGATGGTGCCGGGAACAGACTTCTATTTGGTGACTGAAAAACAGTTTTGGGCATTTTAAAAAAATATTTATACATGGGCTTCATGGCATTACTTCTGTGGGTAATCACTCGCACAAGTAATTGTTTGAAGGCTCAGACCCAACATTTGTTAAGTTGTCCGGATCTTTCCTGTACCGACATTTCAGGTCCCCAGGGCTCAATGAATTCGGGGCATTCCCCAAACGTACTCCTACAATCCTTTACCAGTGACATTCTCCTCACAGTTTGTCTTGAATTGTTTTTAATTTACTTCCCATGGGTAAAATTCTTGGTTCTCTATGGTCTGGACAAAGCCTATGTAGCCCTGAAGCCTGCAGAAGTGGGATTATGTAGAATTCATACAGTGCATTGGCTGGGTGCTGGCTCCGTGCGCATGGATGAATGGCATCCATGTCAAATTTTTAGTCTCCCCAGAATGCTCTCTATAGTGATAAAGATGACTCATGTTTCATGGAGATCTGTGGGCCAGCAACAGCTGATCAGACTTTTCCCATCATTCGTTCCAGCCACACTTGGACTGAAAATTATCTTTGGAGAAATTTTAAAAAATATAGAAGAGGCATGCAAGAGTTTGACAGTAAAATGTATATCTAATCCAATTTTGTGGGATAAGTTCCATTTTAAGCCTGATTTTAGTCTCAGCTAATTTTCTGTAAGCAAAATAAAAGCTAGGTTTTTGCATAAGATGTACTAAAATAACACACTTTCCACTGGTAAGCTGTGTGGGAAGAGAAACACTGCTACTGGAATGAGTCCTGAGGTCAGGAATAATCATCCATTTTAGCATGATCTCTTTGATAGGTGATGTTGGTCCTAGTTACAACACTTTCCCATTTAAAATTTGTTCTTTCACCTAATCCTCCATATGACTATCACAGTGCACTCATTTTCCGGAACCAAAATACAGATCACTACTCTCCATGTGCATAAGTGTCCTTAAGAGTGATCTTCTCTTCTTTCCATTCATGCTTGGGGGTACTGTCCCTCCATGTGGTCCATGCATGGCATGCTGGGCAGGGTAGGAGCAGCTTGTCAGGCAGGGCTGGAGCTGATCTGAAGCCCCAAGACCAGGGCTCAGCCTCTGCTGGCAGAGAAAAGAGGGAAGGAGGCAGAGGCTGACCGAGTGCTGAGAGGGCATGAGGGAAAATTCTGAAGCCCTTGGGGCAGAGTTGCTGTCAGTTTCCTGGGAGCCTCAGTCTCACTCCTTGTCCCGTGGGGCAGCAGCCAGCCCGGGTGCTGACATTAACTGCAGGCAGTAGGGCTGTTGCATTGGCCAGTGCTATTTGCTGCCCTGCCTGCTTTCTCACTGTCTGAAGCCAGACGTGGTTAAGGTATTTATCCCCACTCAGCTGAAAAGTCACTCATAAACAGGGCAAGCAAAATTTTCCTATTGCCTTTTTCCCCTTTGGTATCGTGAACTAGTCTCCTGCTCACTCCCTCAGACCACAACAGCAGGGAGCACACGGAGGACGAGCGGGCGAGGAGAGGATGCTGTTTGGCAGAGGAAGGCACTGCCACAGGGGACCATATGACACTGAGGTAAAATGGCCAAGATTTTCTGGGAGACCTTGGGAAAGGACCATAAGCTTTGGGCTGGATTACGAACAGACCTAGAAAGATGGTGGCAGTAAATAGTGTAGGAAAATAAACAATGGAGAGAACTGACTGAGGGGCAAAGAAGCAAGGACAGGCAACAAGAGAGAGGGAGCGTGACTGCAAGTAATGGAAGTAAAGGAGGAAAAAGTGGTGAAAAAGGAGGTGAAATGGTGAAAGATGTCTTTAGATGGGGAAGTTCTGTTCTCATATGGGCTCAAGAACAGAGCTGTTGCTCTGCAGGTGGCTGTGCAGACAGGCAATGATGCCAGCCTCCAGCCCCATTCTCTGGCTGTTTCAGCATGGCATTGTCACCGCAGCCTGTTTCTTTAGGAGTTCGCCACCAAAATTACTAGGATCTCTCAGCAAACAGATGCATTCCCTCTCCTCCTTCACAACAGGGAAAAGAAAACAGTTTAGTATACTTGGTTTCTTCAGGTAGGCCAGAGTGTTGAAAGAGTTCTGCTTACCAACCAGCCACATTACTAATCGTTCAGTTAAATAAACTTTTATATTAGGACAACTTTGAAAATAGGCTCTGCGCTTTAGCATATTGTAAGTGTAAAGTGGGCTTTCAGTTTTACAGTGTATTTCTGAGACTTTTGCTTAAGACAGTAGAAATCTCACATAGTCCATTTTTACTGAAGGACATTACAGGAACCTAAATCTGAACCAGAGGATATGATTTAGAACTGGACCAGTATCAGTTGATTAATATCTGAAAGTTTGCAGGTGAAATGTCTCAGCTCCCTAAAACACAGATGAAATTGGGTTTGAAGATTTGGCTTTGACCAGCTTCTTTCTAAATCAATCCTTTGGTGAGGTAAGTTATTTGGGGAGTACAGGGGCAATAATACTGAGTTATAGACCATATTTATAACTTCTGAGCTCTCCAGAAAAGCCATAAATGTACATTCCATAGTTCCCAGACAAAAATAAACAGAGCCTGCTATTTCTAATCCATTCTTCCTTTCCCTGGGTGCTGATTAGATTGCATATTCTGAAAGGGATGAATTCAGGCTCTTCTGAAGTTCTTTCTTAGAGGTTCATTTCTGATTTAATGCAAATGTTTTGTAGATTTGAAAGATATATGACACAGCTGTTCCTCCTGCATATGACAACTTTTGTCGAAGCTCTTCTGAAGAAAAAAAAATTGGCTCACAGATATTCATTTGCCACGGGGTGCTGTGGCCTTCTTCAAGCCTGAAGAACATCTCATTCCAGAGTCTTAGATAGGGGATGATTTTGACCGTCACTTATCTGACACTAATTCCATGTTTAGAATACTAAGGGTTGGTATGTTTTTATCTTCCCTCTTAAAAAAGGAAAGACATTTCCATGGCCAAAATGAAATATCTTGTAATGAATTCTGATAAACCTAGATTAACTAAATAAATTTCAAGACTTTACAAGTAATTCAAGTATCAGTGTTTCAAATAAAATAACGTGTAAGAATTTGTTTCTGCAAAAATAAATTCCCCATGTGACTTAGCTGAACCCCATGCTACTGGCAACTGTCCATATTTTCCCCATAGATGTTACATTTGTGCTTCAAAACCAAGTGGCTAACACCAAGCTCTCTGGCTTTCTCTTGTACTGCTCTCAGCCTATTCACATGTAAAACGGCATCCCACTGACTAATCCCTAATCTGCATTGAAATCCAGAGTAGCTGTTTCAGGTTCGATGTTTATGGGTCATCTTTACCTTGGTAAGGCTGTGGGTGGTGCCTCCACAGCCTCCTTCCTCTCAGTAGACCACTGCTGAAAGACTAGCACATTAATGACTAGAGAATTTTTATACAGGCCAGTGTTTCCAGCAATCTGAAGATAAACCAGTGCCCCTTTGCCATCAGTGATCTGTCTGACTCAAAGAAAACGTGGGCTTTTTGGCTTTTCCTGTTAAGAACCAATATACACTAGATTGAAGGACAAAAGCATATCACAGCTTCAAATCCTATTCAACAATACATGGATTCAAATAAATGAATACACTATGGGAGGGACAAAAGCCTAAAGGCTAATATGTTATGTATATAAAGGTCTCCATCTCTGCTTATTCCACACTTCCTATCTGATCAGACCTTCAGGGCCAAAAAATGTTAGAATTCAGTGATGTTTAAAAACACGCATTGATAATACAAGAGCGTTATGGTTGTGCTGTAATCACCCAAAACCTGATCATTACAAGCCCAGGGAATCAATGGTTAAATTGTGCTTCAAAGCAATGCAAACACATAAAGATGTGGAAATATAGGTCTAAGTAATAGCATCTCTGCCCTTTCCTACCGGTAACATGATGGAATAAAGAAAGTTAGGAGGAAGACAGATTTGTGTTTTCAGTCCAGGATATATTGAACTGATTGTCACCTTCTAGACTGATTAAACTGACTGTCACCATTGCAGTGACTTTTTTCAGACACCTCTCTCTTCCTGGAAGGAGCAGAATGACAGATTTTGATATCTAATAGCACACATTCACAAGAATTACATGAAATGTTAACCTGATGCTACTGCCCCTACTGAAATGGTAACATTTAGCTGACGTAATCATTGCTAACAACAAGTTTCCTCCAAATGTAGCCTGTTCTGATGATTTATATTGATTTGAACTGTACTGGAAATTTAAAGTATCTGCACTATTCTGCTGTTATGGCCTTTGAGAATAAAAATACCCTACAGGTATTCCTGTATTTGCTGGTTTACTTCACTGTCAATTACAAACTGATTATAAGATCTGCTTGAAAACTATAACAAAATCATCCCGTTTCTAGAGTTATAGTACCACAGATGGAGGGAGGCCAACATCCGAGCTTCATGGTGAACAGAAGTAGGCAACCTTCCTTGAATGATATAGCTGCATACTGCCTTACCGAGAGTAAGTAACTGCTCCAGACTATTTGTTCTTTGCCCGTGATGATATTTTTCCTCCTTCTCCTAGGCCCTGCTGTATTCCAGGGAAATTCCCCTTCCTTTCAGAGTAAACCTTTTTTTTTTTTTAATTATTTTTTGAGATAGGAAACTCAAAGAAGAGCGAGCTGCAAGTATTGTTCTGGTAAGTTCTGTACTATGTTGGCACTCTGTAGCATTCTTTTTCTGACGTCCCCAGAAGTAACTAGGTTATTAAAAGGCACATGTTAGAAAGAGAAGGATAGCTGAGCTCACTTGTAGGGAAACATAGAAGACCTGTCTCCGTACTGCCTTCTCTCAGCAGCACGGAGAGACACAGCTCCCATGAACACCTCCTCGTGTCCAGTGTAAGCACAGAAAAAGAGGAAAGAAGTCTGATGTTCTGTCCAGACATCAGGAAACACTTTTTCACTGTGAGAGTGACTGATCACTGGCACAGGTTGCGCGGGGAGGTCGTTGCATTCCCCTCCTTGGAGATATTTGAAAGCCATCCAGACATGTTCCTGGGCTACTGGCTGTAGGTGGCCCTGCTTGAGCAGGGCGGTTGGACCAGAAGAACTCCAGAGGTGCCTTCCAACCTCAGCCATTCTGTGAGAAGATCTTGGCAGAGGTGTACTTTTTTTATGCAGGTCCAACTCGAGAATTCTTTTCTGCCTTACAAAATCACCTTAATTTTGAGGACAACCAATCATTTTAATCTGAAAGTTATTTTACCTACTAAACTGGATGTTTAATATTTTTCTGTTAAAATAGTAAACATAAAAATTAAAGAATAAATACAAAGCTATCGCAAATGTTTCTTGCACATAGTGTGGGAATATATGGGGACTAAAAGTTTTTTACACAAGCAATAATTTTGTCTTCTATGTTTGTGTGTTGCTGGGTTAATACTCATGGACTGTGATGGAATCATGCGTATCATTCACACCAAGGTAGATGCTGGCAGCAAGATCCACGCCAATAAATCATCTGAGTCACTGTAGTATTACAAATACCGACCTCACAGAAAGTTGGATTCTGGACCTTATGTCAGTTTTTCTGGGTAAATAAATCAAGAAAACACAAACCCAAAGAAAACTTCTAATAATTTACATGGGACAAGAGCATGAAAAGGTCTGGGCTACATATACACCAAGGGACTTGATTTCAGCTGATCTTAGCTTGTTCCAGCATTTCTTCCATGTGTTTTACTTATTGCACTCTATCTGACCTAGCCAAATGCTGGAAGAATAGTTCACGCAGCTCAAAATTAGCCTTGTTTTTTCTTCTTCGCAAGCCAGAAGATGAACACAACAATTGCAGAGGCTTAATCCTGTGAAATGTACTTCCTTAGATTCCAGCATTACAAAATAGCTGGGAAAAATTCCCATACTGACAGGCAACTAGTGCAAAAGCATGAGTTTTATTAATTCAGGCTAATTACCTTATTCACCCCTTATCTGCGCAGTAAGTCTAAATCACTGTTTGGCTCCACAAAGACAAGAGTCTTAATAAAAAACAAATATTAGAGGTGTTGTTTGACAAGATGCAGCTTATGACAGAAAATGATTTCCTTTCGTTGAAAAGGATATTATTATGATCGTGTTCACTGATGATTAATTGTAATTATGTTTTGTTTCACTTAATTCCCTCTNNATNNNCTCATNGNTATTTCTGCTCTGTATGTGTGTATGTGAATGTATTTTTTACTGGACCTCTCGCTCAAATATGAACAATGAAAATCTTGTATGGATCTGTCTGGAAATGGTAGCCAGCTTTGTCGAAATGCAGAACATCACCCAGCTGGCACAGTGAAAGCAAATGACCCCCAAGCTTCAGAGCCTTTGTGAATACGCTTGAAAACCATTTCCTTTATATTTTTTAATGCTTCACAGCATTGCCTCTAAACATAACTAACGCTTACTTTGTGCCTAATGGTGCAAACATGTATGATTGCATTTTATCTGAGGTGGTATAAAAACAGTGCAAGAAATCATTAGAGAAAATGCTAAGCAAATGTGAAAAATCAGCAAAGTTTAAAATGAAATGTTCTCTCTTGATTTCATACATTCCTAGCATAATAATGCTGTAGCATATCTTTATCATTAGTTGTGCTGCTTGAATTAAGGTTATATAAACCAGTTGGGTATATTCTTGTGTTAGAAGGCGTTCTTGGCGGTCTGTTTCCACCACAGCTGTCTTAGCTGCACTTTTATAACAAGCCCTGGAATGAAAGTCAATACATCTAACCACCAGATTGACCCTTTCTTCATTTTGGGTATGGGTTTGCTACATAAAAAGACTGAGAGAAAACTTGCATTTCCACAGATTTCCAAACAGAGGCTGGAGATGGTAAGAAACACAAGTAGCAAGAGGTGATTCAGAGGCTGCCTGGAAGGAGCTGAAACCGAGTTTCAAACACTGTTCTGAGTAGCTGGGAATTTTGTAGACAAAATAGCAGCCCTAGTTGGGAAAGGAAATATTTAAACATGACGACTTCCAGTTTTTTTATTTTTTGTGTGGTTTTTTTTTTTCCAAATAGTGCTGAACTCTGTCTTGAAATCAATATAGGCGCAGGGAGAAACTGGCAGGATTGTGGCTTTGTGTATTTATTTTAGCCTTTGCAAATCATGATTGAAAGAATAATGTACAGGCTAAATCATAGATTCCCATCTTCTCTCTCCCCTTCTCTCCCATCAAAATAATTAAGAATTTGTGCTTGTGTTTATAACACCATTTCATTCCATTCAGCCATTCCATAAAGCAGACACAGATAGTGGAGCTACTTTGAGTCCAGAGCTAAAATTCTTCTCTTCTGACAGCAATCCATATCCTATTCTCACATAAGCATTATAAATTTAATCTTGCTTGTTATAGACAAATTTAGTACAGTTATAAAGGTAGAAAGCTGTATATTACAAGGCGAAAACCAAAACCCCCATCCTAACACCCAAAATGGTACCATGCTTTTAAATTGCAAGTGCTATATCATGAGCATTGTCAATGTGTCACAAAAACTCTCTTCTGGGGATGGACACTGATTTTCACTCACATAAAAATGTGTAGAACCCACTCAAGTAATGAATGTTTCCTGTCCCTCTTCCACATACAGAGACTAGGCATGTGCACAGATTCATGCTACCAGTAATGCTACCATACTACATATGTCACACGTACTTTGACAACATCACTTGAGATAAATCTACATTTGGTGCAGGATCTCTGAAAGAACACTGCGTTATTATGTTTCAAAACACATTTCAGTGCATCTGCTGCGCTTACGGAACCTGCTGGCCTAAGCATAACCGAGCAGTGAGACGCTGATAGTGGTCTCTCAGAATCGGATCAGCAAGACTGCCGTAACGATTAGCCTGGCAAGCCTTATAGTTACAGTGTAAACACATGCACAGCACAAGTATTTGGGAAGCAAACGTCAAAGTCATTCATTTGGTATTTGTATATACCAATGTATTTCTAATTCTTCATTTCTCTTTCACAGCGTTGGACTTACATGGCAGAAAGAGAACAGAAGCAAATAGAGTCAAGCCTTCTGATGGAGGCTTCCTTGAAACGCAAGCTATGGTTTTAAATGGCCTCTGCAGTCTAAGTGAGGCAAGGGGATGTTCAAAACAAGTAAAGCCGCATTAAAACCCTCTGTTTTGCAGGAAAATTTTATATCAAACAGGAAAACCATTTTCTTTTTGTGGTAACAAGATCCATTAGAAAGTTTTCAGAGCTGGGAGTAGGGAAGAACAAGGAGACAGAGAGGAAACAGAACCTTCAAATACATTTCCCTCCCACACACTTTCTGCTGAACTGAATTTTAATTCTACGTAGAAAACACTTGTGCCATATATATATTCTGTTCTATTCCCAGGCATTCTCTGAACAGGAAAACCAAAAGCACAATGCAAATTTTTATGCACCTAAGTGATATGTGCTCAGAATAGTGATTGGCCCCCTGTGGTATCAGGAAAAAAAGAAAATCTTTGCTAATTAGACACCTTTATAATAAGGAAATCTAATGGTTACTGTTATGCAATCAAGAATGAGAATTTCTTCCATTACAAAGAGCTATTCTTCACTACTATGCCAGAGCAACCACTAATTTTATTTTCAGATCAATAGTTTGTATGTTGAGTTAATAAATGTGAAATGTTAATGCAGTATCAAACAGCAATTTAGGCCTCTGGGTCCTAGTAACATCCCTTCTAATCAGCATGCTCTGCAGTGATATATAGGGGCTATCTATAGGGACAGATGAATCATACAACACAGCGAGCTGCTGTTAGCTCTCATAATGATTCCAAGCTGGACAGGCTTCTCCAAAGAGGAGCTGACCATACATGCTTTTTTATCTTGTTTGTCTAATAAAATCTGTATAATTGTGGAATTTGTTTTCTCAAGAGATATAACGCATATTTATTCTCTGTCTCAGGCCAGTTGAGCTAATAATGATAGCAATCAATAAGAAAGTCTTTCATCAATGTAGTTTTCTAATAGACACTTTAAAGGTCTCCAGCTATCAGATGAACGTACTTACATCTTTTGAGTAATTTACCAGAGACATCTTGTGAAAATTACTTCGAGGAGTTAACACTTATTTTCATCTGAAGATTGTGAAAACCCTGTGAGATGAAGGGAAAGAAAAAATATTTTATCTCTGCATTAGAATGGTAACCAGCAGCTTCAGTTTTCAAAGACCCCTCTTCGCAGCCTCTGAAATTGCAGAAGGAATGGTTGCATGCCAGGTTTCACATGCAACTCAACTGAAACCCGTGAGTTTTACACTGGCCACAAATTTTCCTATGAAAACCAGACATGCAATACTGCATTAAAAGTTAAGAGAACACGTTTGAAAATTTGCCCCTAATTGTCTAGTGTGCTGTGCTTGCAAATGGATTCACTGCCAAGGTATATTTATGGGACACGTGAAAGTCATTGTTATTCTTTTTTTGTTCCTCTTGCCTGCTTTAGTCATTTGGGTTCTCTAATGCTTTCCATATGCAAGAAGAAGCAGAAGGCCTTAATGCAAGGCTGTGTGAGTGCCTGTAGCTCTGCTCGACACCCAGGTCCCTTCTTGGGGCTAAGCAGTGTTCAACAAACTTGTTGGCCGCATGAAGCCCAGGCTAGCAAGTTATAGATTAATATAGATTAAGCAAGTCAATGTAACTGCTTTGTGGCATCACAGGACTGCCAGCTTTCCTGACTATACCGTAATCCCTGTAATGTTTTATTTTTTGTTTGAAGTCCCAGGTTCTAGGACCAAGAGGATTCTGGCTTTTCTTCAAACAAAAGGAGTATCCAGTCCTCCTCTTTGTCAAAGAAAGTTTGAAATTGTAACTGAAAGGCAAACAAGGAGTGTGGAGCTCAAGATTGGAACTTTTTGTTTTTAAATACCCTGATTTCTAAACAAATCTCCTTATTTTTACAATCTAACTCCTGATTTTGGAATTATATGCAATAACGATACCACAAGTTCCACCAAGCACATACTTTCTATTATCTTGCTGTTGTTATTTTTATGAATAATGGTGGTTCTACCTCAATGTTTATTTTCAAGTGATGCTTGAAGGCCAGCCAACCTGAAGTTTGTTCGCATTAAATTTTGTTAAAACAACTGCAGATAGAGATCTGTCTCAAATGTATTACAAAGATATTATCTAGGGTTTCTCATTTAAAAACCTATGTAATTTTTTACTGAAAGATGAAAGTTAAAAATGTCGATAAACTGAGCCAAAGGTGCATATATTGAACCTTCATGCGTTGCTGCTGAATGTTTTTCCCCTTACTATATGGGAAAAGAGGTAAAAGGCATCTTACATCCTTCACACAGAGGACTTGTCTTTGCAGAACTAGAGTCATTGTAAAACCATTTGTCCTGTTCCCATTCGAATTATAAGCATGTGTTTGAGATTCAGTGGGATGGCACACACTTCATTATGTACAGCATAGTATGCGACAACCGAATTGGTATGGAAAGACGTTCATGCTAAAAAGCTTTATTGATTTGGGACTTTAAATTTTAAATATGAACAGATAGGTATTACATTGTGGTACAGACTAAGTTAGATGAAAACGGAATTGTTCTGAGTATTTGTCATTCTTTTCCTAACCTGGGTAGCAGGCAAAACAGCTACTAAAGAGAAAGAATCTACTGTTAAATACAGCGAATATAAAGCATCTGTATCTTCACATCAGTAAAGACAGGTGCAGAGACAGATCATCTCAGATAAATGAAAACAAATTAGATTCTAAGTACCAAGTACCACTGCAAATGCAGTGTTAGCTTTGTAAATGAATACAATTCTAGCATTGCTACCAAAGTGGTATGCGGGTTGCCTGTGGGTTGTCTATGCAGAGATTGTTAGGACCTTGCAATAGCTGTAATGGAAGATTCAGTCAGTGGTGTAACTTGCCCATCTGATTGACTCTATGAGTAGTCATGCAGAGTTCGGAGGTCAAATTCAAGACTCTATGGCAAATCTGAGAAAAACTACCTTTCATTTTAAGAGTTGAGGAAGAATCCAGCCATTTCAATAGTCATTTAGAAAGCCATCATAATACATATGCTAGCAGATACATTGTTATTATGCTAAAATATAAACAAATGACAAATTTTAAAAGACAGGAAAGAAATACAACTTCTGGTGAGCAAAAAGCTATTATAAATTATCCACGGAGATCTGAGGCAAATATTGCCTCTGAGCATGGTTGTCCATGCAAGATGAGTCTTCACCTAAAGCAATGATTCTTGATTATTTACCCACATAAAAACAACCCTAATCTCTAAGAGAGCTGTACAGGAAATTATTCTAGTATGTAGTGGCTTTGACTACACCAATGGCCGGTCCTTAGGTACTCCTTCTCCTTATACTCTTTAGACTCATATTTTAAGGTCTTTTGCACACCTAACATCAAACTGTGAAATGTGAGTCCTGGGTTAGACCTTGCGGCTTAGCTTAACTTTCCCCACCAATGCCTTCAAACATACCTGCTTCTCACTGCTGACATAGTGATATAGACAACTTATGCTCTCATTTTAGATTGTCTGTATTTTATTGTGTGTGAGAAGATACCTGAAGGCAAGTAAGATGCTGGTTAAGTCGACTTCAACCCAAAGTATTTTTCCTGCTTTTACATAAAGACCTAGGTACTGACAGAGCACACCACTGCTACATATTAATTAAACCCTGATGTATAATTAGATGGAAGACTAATTGAAAAAAAGTGATTTATTATTTATGAATTATGGCATTTTAATTATGCCTAGACAACTCCTAATAGTTCATTTGAAAGTCTATGCACTTTACACATGTGGAAATAATCTTTCAAAGATGACTTTCTATCACAGGCCCTTCTGCTTAATCATTTTAAATACTGGCACAGTTTTTTGTGGCAGTAATCTGCACTAGATTTTGCAATGTCTGGATTCAGTTGAGAAGTTTATGGACCTTGCTTGCATCCCCTGTGAGAATGAGACATTTCTAATTTGAGGACTATAACACTTAGCATCATGTTTGGTATAAATAATCTTGCTACCTGGCAAATGCTCCAGAGTATCTGTTATATATCTTTTTGTAAAAAATATTCCTTATAAAGAAAGTTTTATAAAAAAGATCAGTAAGATGTCATTGGACTTGCAGAACGAAGGTCACTTGTATGATGATTTATAAAAGGTGTGGACCACTTTTCAGACTACTCTGAAATAATAGCAGTTTTACGGAACAATCCTCAGAAAACGTTAGATGATTTTTGGACTGGAAGGGATGTAGACTGGGGATCAGGCGCTAAGGGGCTCTCACTCGGGAAGGTATCCCAAGATCTGGTTAGTGCTTTGCTAAGGGAATCAACTTTTGACTGTGTTAGGCAGGAGTGTGTCACGAAAATTCTCCATTCAGTGTTGCCGGTTCTCTGAGCTACTTCTCCAACTTCACTGGGCTGTTTGTGAAACTGCTCACCTGTCTCTGCCTGTGAATATACAGTCAGAGAGCAGGGAGGAAGGATTGTCCCACCAGACAAGGGTCAGGAGCAATTACGAAACATGTGATGGGGGGCTAAAGAACGGCAAGCTAGCTCATGTTCCTCATACGCTGTGTTTTGTTCAGGGCAGACATTCCTCATGAAGAAAAAAGCATAATTTGAAAGCATCATTCAGCTGGGCTTGTTCAGCCTGAAGAAGAGAAGGCTGTGAGGGGACCTTATAAATGCTTACAAATATCTGACGGGTGGGTGGCAGGAGCATGGGGCCAAGCTCTTTTCAGTAGTGCCCAGTGACAGGACAAGGGGCAATGGGCACAAACTGAAGCACAGGAAGTTCCGTCTGAACACGAGGAAGAATTTCTTCCCTCTGAGGATGACGGAGCACTGGAACAGGCTGCCCAGGGAGGTTGTAGAGTCTCGTTCTCTGGAGATATTCAAGACCCGCCTGGACAAGGTCCTGTGCAGCCAGGCTGTAGGTGACCCTGCTTCGGCAGGAGGGTTGGACTAGATGACCCACAGAGGTCCCTTCCAGCCCCTACCATTCTGTGATTCTGTGAAAGCCTGCTCTCCTGATGCAGTCACATCTGGGAATCTGTAGATGCATACTCTTATCACCATTTTAAAGACAGTGCTGAGGTTAAACTTCTAAAAGTAAAGTTTGAGTAAGAAAGGAAAAAGAAAACTATGTTTTCTGTACCTATTGGAAGGAAAAATTGGCCAACCATTATGACTAGTTTATCATAAAAAGTGATACTTCTTGCTGAGATGTGCATATTGGCAGAAATTTCTTCTGCCCTCTATCCTTTGATACATCTGTAGGAAAATATTTACAATGAAAATACTGCCTATTCAGTAAACTATAATTTCACAACAAGAACAAAGCTTCAGCAATTACTTTTCTATCAAGTAATTTGGTGGATTTATACTATCATTTAGCAGGTGGCCTCTTGACCTTCAGCCACTAGATAGTTCTGTGTGTTGTAAAGTGGCCGTCCTTAAAATATAACATTTACCTGCTGAGAACAACATTATACTATTTATGAAACCATATAATTTCAATAGCCAAACTCAGCAAGATTTTATTGCTCTCTCCACCTATAATTGTGGAACAGCTGACTCATCAGTCCATAATCATCCATTACCAAGGAACAGCTTCACTAAAACTCTCAGAGTGACTTGTTTTCTCATCATTCCTGCAAGCACTGCCTCTCCCACCCAACCCCCTCACTTTTTTTGGACTATAAAAGAGTTGTCCCAAAAGGTTATAGTTAATTACAGCTCAGATTTTAATACCATGGAAACATTCACACAACAAACTCTTCACTGCCTTGCTGAACGAAAGATGTATACTTTCAACAACATGAAGATAAAATAAAATTCATTAATATCTTAAAAGATTATGTGTATTTTAGCAGTCAGTTTACCTTTTTTTAAGATGTATTAAAGTGAGTATTGCTTCAAGGATGAGACAGTTTCCTCTGTTTTTCGTCATTTACTACTATAGAATACTTCTTAACAAACTTTTGTCTACTGAACAACTTTCCCCCTTTAAATCATTTGACAGCTGACATCCTTCACCATAGTCTGCAGTATTTGTTAAGGAATCAAAATATGCAAACCCAAAAATTTTCCTATTTGTTCCCTTCCATTTTTAGTCCAGGGACAGGGGAGAAATCTTTGCTTTCATAATAGCCCAATCTCTATATTAATACGTAACTGTAGTCCAGTCATGCTTCAGGGTTTTAGTGAATTAGTTGCAAGGATCAGGACAGAATACCCGGCACTTTGGTATGCAACTGGAATTTGAATTTGGATTTGTTTTTTTTACCTCCTGTTTAGGCATTTGGTCTGGCAACAGCTAGGGTTGGGACACTAGGCGGGACAGCACAGCAGCCTGAGCCTCCTTTCTCGGGTGTTTCCCAGTAAATGGTGTTACGACTTACTCAGAATCGAACTGTTGACCAGTGCTGGAGTGAGGGAAGATCTAGCAGGAATCCCATTTTTTGCAACATGGAGTATAGGTCACCTGTCAGAATAATCTGAATCTAGCAAATTCCCTGCCCTGCAGCAAGACGAACTGTTAAACTAAAGAGCATGGTCACATCTGCAGAGCAGTAAATTAAAGTTCTTCAGCGGATAGATGGTTAGAGAGTTCACCATAAATACCTCAGACTGCCCGTTTTCTACTAATGACATACAATCAGTGTATGACTGACGAACTGAAATACTTCAGATTCACCTAAGTCATTGGACTCGATCTGTCAACAACTGTACTAAACTGCCTGGCTTGTGCTCTGCAAAAGGTCAGGTTGAACAATGCAAAGGATCCCCTGTGGCAAGAGGCTCTCTGAGTCTGGGGGATCTGTGCAATAGAATTTTAATCTCTTGCTTATATTTGCAAGGGAAGAAAAATTGCATCATAGGGACCAAAGAAATGCTGCAGTAGAATTCAGCAAGGATGACTCAGTAAATCCAGGCTTCAGGAAGGACTCCTGATGTCAGAGCAGGTGGTCCCCTGCATCTCTTTCTTTTTTTTTTTTTTGCAGTAGAGCATGTAGCTGTTGTACATAAAGAGGTGATCTTGACAGGTATTTGTCACCACACTCAAAGTAAGAGTTGGTTATCAACCTGAAGAGAGAGACTTACCTTTTTAGCTGGTTTCCCAAACTCCTACTACAACAGCAATTACTCAGAAACCTTTGTGTATTTCTTCCAATAGCACTGCCTGGCTGCTTGGGAGATTGGGCTTTTCAGATAAGCGGCACCTTGCACTGGCAGAGCATGTGCAAGGGCAGGGCTGGCCAGAGCAAGCTCCTCTCTGTGAATTCCTCCGCACAGCCCTGTCTCTGCCCTGAGTGCCTAAATCAGAGCAGTTTCCCTACAGCTCCGTTCTATGTCAAAGCGACATCCTGTGTCCTCTGTCCCCTACTTTCTTTTGCAAAGGGGAAGGTGATATTTGACTTTTATAATTGTCTTGCCAATATTTCTTTGAAAAGAAAATATTCTTTGTTTCATTCCTCTTACAAAGTGACATATATTTCTGTGGTACTGGTATGTGGCACATTGTTCAGATAAACCAAGAGGAGCTGTATTTGATTCATAGCTATATCTGAAGTGCTAACAGGAAAAAGAAGAAAGATGGAAAATACAGACTGGTCAGATTCTCAACAAGTAAAAACTGTGATTTCCTCACTGCTATTGAGTGACCACACCAGCTGAAGATTTGACCCAGCATTAAAAATGCTGGGAGAGACAGTTTGTTAGTCATCCCAGGTAAACGGAAAGAATGCTCAGAAATGAAAGACTGCACCCTTTACTTGACTTCTTCAAAACATTTTTAGGCTTTATTGTTAATAAGATTAAAAAGGAGATGAGCAATAAAGATACTGGAGCCAAGTTTATTACGAGAAAAAGTACACTTCAGAAAGAGTGCTCTCCAACCACTTAGACAGAAAGTTTGTGTACACATCTTTCCATTCATGTTTTTTATTGCTGTTTGCCTGGGAGAAAAAAAAGTCCTTATTAAAAGAATGTGAGTGGGAGTCCATTGCCTCCCCTCTCCAGGTTACTCTTGATGAACTGATCTACGCATTTCCCATAACTGTGTAATTTTCTGCCAGTCATGATAGTAGACCCTTCAGTGGGTGAAACATAATACTTCCCTTGAAAATAAAGCAAGTCATCCTACAAACTGTGTTCCTCCTGTCTTTTGTGGGCCATTCAGTGACTTTATTTTACTCAGGGAACAAGGGGAAGTTTATAATAGGATCAGTTTTGTTTGCAATTTGTTTCTAATAGATGCCAATAAGCCGGTTAACTAGGCTCTAGTTAATGGAAATTTTATTGTTTTTTCCCCTGTGGTGCACATGACCTTTTCTTACAAGAGTTTGTGATTCTTGAAAACATGTATCTGCTGCCTTGCCTCGGGCTCTGCTTACAACAGCAGGGATATGACCATAGGCTCTACTGAGCTGGTTCACCAGCCCTCGGCTTTGAGTAGACCAAAATACTTTGATCATCCTGTCAGTGGCAAATTTACAGCAGCATACTGGCTTTTGTTCCATGTGTATTTCTCCAAATATAATATCTCCCTCAAGAAATCAATGATAAGCTGTTAAACTAAAGAGCATGGTAACATCCACAGAGCAGTAAATTAATGGTCTTTTGTGGATAGATAGTTACAGATTTCATCATAAAAAATGGATAAAAGATTACATATCACACAGAGCGAAACTTTTAATAACTCAACTTGACTTTTCTTAATGGGTTTTATTCATTTTAATCATTATAGTGTCAATGATGATTATAGCCTTATTAGATTCTGGTGATTGAGGAGCCTGTTTATGAGATATTGAAAATCTTAGTCTGTTCGGAAGTGTAGTTGCAGTCTGTGTAGGTTTGATGTGTAACTTCATCTGCAGAAGTAGGGCTTGCCAGAAGAGTTTCAATTAATACTTTTACTAAATTGCTTCTGTCTGTAGTGACCTAGGTCACAGATGACTTAAGGATTCCACTACATCGGCTTCTCAAAACAGTAGACCAGCAAGAGTGTAAATCAAAGAGAGCTGAGAAACTAAAAAAAAAGAGGAAAAAAGAAGCGGGGAGGGGAATCATATGGCAAAAGAAACCAGTCTGCTTTCCTTTCTAGCAGCCACATAAGAATCTAGCCTTAGATTATCACTTCTAATGATGGAGCTTTTCACATAGACTTAAGCATATGTGAACACTCACAATTAGAATGGCTCTTAATATCATCTGGAACATGAACTGAATAAACAAAGCTAATGCAACAATACTGTGTAATTATCTTTGCATTCTGATGGAGAATCATTGTATCACTTTTTAAGAACTATTTTTAAAAATGCATATCTAGGCTAATTCCTTTTAATGTGGACAAGAATACACCAGACCACCATTTTGATTTTTTTCTGGCTCTTGTTTAAAGCTTGTTAAAAGAATCCTTTTCCTTCTGAGGCCACAGATACAATTTAAACACTAAGACATTAAAATTATACCAGAAGTTTGTTTATAATTAAAATGGAGTATTTTTAGTAATCACATGTAGCTCTCTCTCAGGAGTGCCAGCTTCCCCTTGCAAATCAGCAATGTTATGAACTATAAAAGATTTAGAGCAGAGCCACAGAAATCTACCTAAATCATCCTCAATTAATTGATCTTTTGGGTCCTGAAAATCCAGGGAGTGCTTCAGAGGCTTCCTACTTCTTAGCTTCATTCTGCTCTGTGTCCTATCCTTTACCATCAAACAAGCAGGGCTCAGGCTAGCTGGGTTCCTGCAGGCGCTAGCAGGATGCTTGTCCCTGTCACTTCTGCCTGCCCTCAAGTACTACAGGAGCTGGGAGATCCTCCTATGCTAAGAGAATTGGTAGGACATCTTCAGAGCTGCCGTGTTGTTCTTCCTCCTACCCCCTGCTTTGCTGGGTATGTTCCAGGTGCAGCAATAGTCAAGTCTATAGCATCGTCATCTCCTTGTCTGGCAACTGCTTCTGGGCAGTGTCATGACTCTTTCAGAACCTAGGCAAAATAAAGTGTAGTCCCCAGAATCCTTTATCCTGAACAAGGATGTCAGGATTTGTCCTGCTAAGGAGTCAATTAGACCTTGCAGTGCCTCTGGGTGTATTCTTCTATGCTTCTTTTAATCTCTGAAGCAATGCTAGCAGTCTTCAAATATGTAAAAGGCAGTTCATACAGAAAGGAAATAAGCTTTTCTGTGTCCACTGGGGATGAACCAGCCAGTGCTGGGTTTAAATTGCAGCAAAGGAGGTTTAGACTAGACATCAAGAAAAAGCACTAACAGTACACAGGGATTGTTGTTGGTCACGTTGAGAAATTGTGAAAACATAATCTCTGGAGTTTTTTTTAAACTGTCAGAAAAGCTAGGCAATTTTCAGCGTCCGTTTAAGCTCAGTTTTTTGATGAATTCTAAGATTCACCTTCCTGTTCACACATTTATACTATTTCCTTTTTTTTTCAGTTCCAGGTGGTCAAACAGTTTCTAACTTACATAAAATTACTCCAAATTTGAGTTCTTCAATGCGAGTGTTTCAGCTACCAATTTTCTTTTCTACCCGTTCAAACTGTACCAATAGTTGTGAAGTGGCTATCAATATTTACTTTCTTAAATCATCATAATTCTGCCTGAATAACCTTACTTACAACAAAGGATTACAATAAAAATCTCATCATTATTATAGTGCCACATACGGATGCCAGAAGAAACTAACATGAATAAAAAAGTCTGGCAAAAATCCTTCAGCTCAGTCAACATGAAGTCATAGTTCTATGCAACAGCCATGTGGATCTGTTTGCTATTCTTGATTTGCTCTTCTATTATTCCAATTGCATTGCAGACGAAACACACCAATAGTAGACCAAGACAAAAAGTGAATGAGCGTTTGCTATATTCTTACAGATATATCTGGCAGATGATAAAATACAGGCTAAAGCCTCACTGATCTTCATGTTCTTCTTCAGCGTGCCAGGTGCCATGTGTTGCTTCAGGCAGTCAAGAAAGTGCCATTTTTATATTGCTACATTAGCACATGTGCATACACAATCAAGGTAAGGAAACAGGCCTTCAGAATTACCATTTCTACAGCTCATTCACTTGATTTCTTTTTTCTTGCTAAGCCGGTTGGAAAGGTAACAAATACCTCAAAAAAGGGGGAGAAAGGACAAAACATGTTTGTTTTAGAAATGTCTGGGGATTTTTTTTATTAATGTGCCAATCATTTAGCAAGCTGCAGGGCAGACTCAGTAGCTGGGACAATCCAAATAAAGCCCTTATGCTCCTGTTTCAGTCACCTCCCCTTCCTCAGGACGGGCTTATTAACTCGGAAATGAGAGACCAAAGTTTAAAGTAGTGCTACACACTTAGAAGCAGAAATCTTTCTACCTGTGCAGATGAAAATTTGGGAATCAGCCTCTGTCTCTCCCGATGCCTCTATCTGGACCATCTTGTAGCTTCTTTGCTAACCCTGCGTCTCTCTCGCTTTCTCCTGTTTGCTATTATTTTGCAGGAAAGCTGTTATGTGCTTTCAGAGAGGACCAGCAAATATGGCCCACAGTTTGCCATGCCCCCTGTGCCCCTAAAAAAGGGGCAAACAGATTTTGAGCCTCGGAGCTGTGGCACAGCTCCATCTAGATCCTACACAGCAAGCTCCTCCTGAAACACGGTCCAAGAGCTGCTCTCAGCCACGCTGCCCCGGGAGTTGGGGAGCGGTGCTTTCTTCTGTGGTTCTCCCATTAATCAGAGAGACTGCTCCTGGCCCAGATCACCAGTAAATTACTTCCTGCTGGGGTCGGGGAGCAGAGGGCTGGGGCTCTGCCGGCTCCCTGGCAGCCGGCTCTGCCCGTCAGGCACAGATGGGGGATGCGTGGGGCCACCCAGGGAGACTTGCATTTCCTCGTTCCCCGGCATGGGTGCGTGGGCCAACCTTGCCCTGTATTAGCAGGAAACGCTCAACAAATATATCAAAAGCACCAAGTCAGAAGCTTGCAAACCGCAATCTCTTCATCCTTATGGGAAGGACTGATAGTGTTTAATGGAAAACAAATACCTTTCTGAACTCTCCTATCAAGTTTCATAGGAATTCCTACAGATGGGGCTTCGCAGACAAACATGGAGATGAACACGGCTACAGGACTCTTCAGAGCAAAAACCAGCTATCCTCCGGGCTGGCTTCAGTCATTTAATGAGCTTGCTAGGTTTTGTCTCTATCAAACATTGAGACACCATGAAACTTCACATAGTCCCATCAGAAGGTGGACCAAGTTTCTCCAGTGTCACCAGGATGTGCAGGATTTGGCCAAGCGTGCTGAAGTCTGCATATGTTACCACCTAGTGACTATCCAGGGTACATTGCAGCGTGTTCTGCACGATGTGATGATGTATGAGGAGACTCGTAATGCAAGCAAATAAATGACGATTTATCAGAGTGACTGATCAACGCCATTAAATTAACATAGACCAGTATCAGTAGTAAACTGAGCAATTAAAAAAAGTGCATTGATTTCTTTAGAGAGATACACCAAAAATACCTTCTCCAAATATTTGGGTTTTCTTTGTTAAGATCAAGCAGCCTATCCTGTTTCCTGGAATTTGGCTGGTAGGTTCACGGTCCCATCTTTTTTTCTTTTACTGAGGTAATAACTAATCGTTTTTGCTCCATACCCTTGTCACACGTAATTGCCATTTTATTGTTCCCTAAGGTCAATTTTACTAAGACTTTTAAAAAGCTGAATTTAAAATGACTAATGCCGATTAAAAGTAGGAATTCAAGGTTGCAAAGCCTATCACAGCCTTATGCCATTTCCTGTGGCTGTATTTTAAGGTAATTAAGAGCAGATCTCCCTGTAGTACATCTTTGTGAAGTAGCTGCAAGTGTACTACAGCATAGGCCTGCCTAGTAAATATTCATGCTTGTTTGTGAGGTGGGAAGCTTTTCCCAAGTGTTCTAAATTCTTCTTGTGTATGTACCAATAAAAGTACTTCCAGTTGGCTATCAGCAGAATGACTTTATGCTGTTTCCCTCCAAAGAGTCAAATCCAGGGATGGCAGTACATCATATAGCAGCGGTTTATTCCTGTCATTCCTTACTCACCCACGCAAGGCTGATACAGCTTCTGGCGGGGGTGAAGATGGCTCAGAATGGGATCTCCAATCCAGAGCTTCCTATCCAGCTGGAGAGGATTACTTTCAAAATAAAATCTCATCTATTTCTCTGAGTCTGCCAGTGCCAGCATCTTCAGAAATCAGGACTACTAGCTTTTAAAGACAGTGAGAGATTTTACATGTTTAAAGTTCTTAAACTGTGAAAAAATAGGCTGTCAGTAAGCCTGACACAGCTAATGAGCCCAGTCACTGGGTGTGGAACTCTTAGCAAAGGTAACGAGTTTCACCTGTCAGCAGATCTTACCAGATTTAGTCTATTTCTTCTTTTACTAGAAGGGTTTTACTTCTCAGCCTGGAATTCACAGCTGAGAAAAATAAAAGTACTTACTAAAAGTTCCTGGAAAGACACCACTCAGACTGTGAAAGAAAGTTGGCTAAGGTATGATATAGAAGAAGTATTTTTGCCTTAATTATTAAGATTTTTTTTTGCTGTTCTATGATGCGTCTTATTAAAGGTACTATAAACATTATTTGAACCAGGTTCCCATTACTAGGAAAGGTCAAATCTCACCATAGGCTCACAAAGTCAGACTAGCCATTAGTAAATAAGGGTTTATGGAAAACTCATAAAGCACCTAAAGTGCCAGCTTATGTAATGTATCTAATATAATAAACACTCTGAGGGGAGTCTAGGAGTGGAAAAAATGCAGTTTCTTACTATAAAATATTTGAACGTAGTCAAGACTTTAGAAATTGATCAAATTGCATGAGCGAGAAGGCTTTGTCACGAAGCCTGAAAATCCAGGAGACCTTCAGTTTGCTGAGAGGAAGCACTTTAGCAGACCCTGCAGGGTGAATTGTTAATACAAACTTCTATTCACAGTGCTCTCAGAAGTTGTGTGGGAGAGTTATCTGGCACAGCCGTTGTTAGATTCACATTGCACTAACTACTGTACAAACAACTGCCTCGTTTTAGATTACAACAACTATACTGTACTGCCAGTGAGATCAAGTAACGCAGGAGGAATGGAGCGTATCACTCATTTTTGTTGCATAGATGCCTTTAAAGAGAGTCGCTGAGAAAGCCAGTCATTGATGGCTGGGGCACCAAGCTAGGCTGTTTTCCTGAGCAAGGATATTCCCACAACAGTTCTAGTCACCTGGTATTGTACAAACTACCTGTACAGAGGTGTTTGATTTGACACTCCATCATTGTGCTATTTTTGGCACACTCCTTACTAATTTGTGATTAACAAGGATTAGGTTGTTTTCACTTTGTAAGAGCTATTTATAGTTCAATACGAGATATTCCCCCACCCTTCCCACCCCTACAGTGCATCAATGGCACAATTTTAGTCTTAACGTGAAAGCAATTATACAGTCATGTTAAGTAATTAAAAAAAAGGAGCTGATTATGAAATACGAAGGACTAACTAGAAACTTATGAACAATACACTGCATTTATGCAACATAGATGTCTTTTGGGAGAACTAGATCCCGACAAGACTTTGTATGATACTTTCACAACTAACATGCGTACTTCAAGTGGACAAAGCTGTTTAGAAGTTCCAAAACACAACAAAATAATGTGGGACAAAAACTGTAGAATAAATTTGAACTTAATAATAGGACTTAATGACCCAATCTTTCTGCCCCTGAACACCATGGGAGTTTTAAGACTGAATCCAGTGGGAGCAGGAACAAGGCTGGAAATAGCTATATAAGAGGGAATATGACTGAGATAACAGGGCTATGATGCATTTGTCAATTCACAAGAGACATCAGTGCGACATAGGACAGTGCCCATAACAAATTAACTGGGGGGTAGTCTAAGTGGCAAATATACCAACTTGATTTAGGATTAAGTTATTAAAAGGACTGAATGCTGGAACAGCTGTGCTCCCACCAAAGTCAGTAGCTAAAAATGTAAATTGAAGCTTTTTCATATTTATTTTAGAAGATGAATCTTTGTGAATCTTCAGATAGGGACAGCAAAAGGGATTTAACCTGCCTTCATCTGTATTGCAGATCTTTCAGAAGAACATAGCCAGGTGAGAGGTATCAGACAAATGGCTCTACCCAGAAATTACTGCAACATACAGGGGTCATCTGTGCTGATTACTGTTATCAGCACTTTCCAACAGATAACACTAGTATTGGGCTGAGATAGATAGCAAGCAGAAACAGTTTTGAGTTCAGGAAAAGGTATTGCACGTAATGGAGCTGAACAAGCACAGCAGTCTTCCCAACTTCTTCCATCACAGAAGTAGAAGTCCTTTCAAAGAAAGTTGGCTGGGGGATGCAAGGTGGGAGATATGCAACAAATTTCAGCCACAGGTCCAGGAGAATGGCCAGCAGCAGGCTGGTAATTTCAGTAGTCCTGACCTCTTTGACAGGACAGATGTATGTAAGTAAAGGTGGGATCCAAATCCTCTAGTTACCTACCCAAAAAACCAAGGTTCGTAGTCTAAGCTAGCCCTTGGGAGAAAGTGGGTTTTTCATCCCTTTGTAAGACAAGTGTGAGAAGAGGTATGATGAAATCTTTTTTGGAGGAGCTCGTCCCCTTCCAGAGACAACAGCAGGAGTCTAGACAGCAGAGACGCCAAGGTTTTGGACTGCTTAAGGTACACGAGGTGCATCCAATATCAGTGGCTCAAAACACCTGCCTGGATGCTCCCTTCTCCCTTGCTATGCATGCTTGCCTACTCTGATGCAGCCATATGTTGTTAATGGGTAACTGGAGCCTGAATAGCTGGAGAGCTGGATCTGCCCTTGCCTGCTTAGATCCCTGGCTTTGTTTGCTTTCCCAGTTGTGCTATCTTCATGCCCACTTAACTGCTGCATGCAACCCATTATGCTCGCCCTACTGAGCCAAACTTGTGTTGTTCTGCTGCAATTCTCATTTACTCTTCCTCTGGTTGTCTGTCAGCAGATGGGTCCATTACCAAAGCTTTGTTTGTGCTGTTGCCAGATAGCCTTTGTTGCTCCGTATAGGGACATAGTACGCTTTGCTGGAGCTTTACTTCTTTGCTGAGCTCCAGGAGCGCACTTAGAATAAGCACTGGGACATCAGAGCGCAAAAATCTGGTAGACAGCCCTACATGCTATTGGCAGTTTCCAGTTCCGCATCTCTCTTGAGTGTATCTCTCTTTTCAGCCCTCCCTTTCTTCCTCTGCGCTTTTCTCCCACACTGTGCTACCTGCCTGGCAGCCTTCAGCCCAGCCCAGTTTCTGCCTCAGGGTCTTCTACTAGTGACAGTTAATGCTCTGAAAAATTGTGGCTCAGACAAGTTAGTAGCAGGCCACAGCCAACAGTAAAATGGCCACCCTTTTCGTCTGTTACAAACCTATCCCCTACTTGCTCCCTCTCTGTTTTTTCCTCTTAGTAGATACGCCCTTTGGTGCAGAGATGCAAATCTTAGCTAGCTTTGATGTCATGAATACAAATGCTGGTTATATTAACTTTCCAAATGACTGTTACACTGGGCCACATCCTGCTTTCAAGTAGTCAAATGCAAGTAACGTTTTGGCTTCATTTCTTTTCTGTTTTCCAGAGACTCGTGTTGCTTTGATATCATTTTACACAACAGTGTTCTTATTTTCATGTGCCTTTTTGATTAGTTGGTCACTTGCGTGTTATTCTCATTTGCTGACAATTCCTTCACCTTTATTGTATAGTTTCCTACCGTTACTAAAAAGTGAAACATGAATAAGAGCCATTAAGCATAACCAAATATAATGCAATGTATTTAAGGAAGTCATTACACTTGTTCATTTGCATTCTTTACTGCTTGTTTTTCTTATAAAGTATCAGGAAACATGCAGATGACCATTTGGTTTTATTACTTAAGAGCTCAGCCATACTTACTTAAGATTAAAGTCATTGTTGCCACAATAGCTCTTCCACTTCATAGCGAAGGATTGAGCTTGCAGAGAAACGCATTCACTATAAATGAGTTTTGCTGGATCTCCAAGACTTCCGCTTAGATTAGAGCAGGGTTTTAAGTTGGGAAATGACATATCTGAGCTGTGATCAGTTGTGCTATCCGGGCAAGTCTATTTAAAAGCACTTTCCATTTTAAATATAGCAATAAAATACCACACTAGCAAACCTTGTTGATAAGGGTAAAAGCAATACATCCAAATCCAATCTAAATTTGACATTGCCTAGAACAAGAATTCACATTGATAAGTCAGGACTCATTTACAAGGCCATAAATGGGTGGGTAGCTATAATTTGGGTATTAAGCTTGTAAAATATATTGATGGCATGCAAGAGCTAAATAAATAATTTACCACAAGAAAATTGGAAATCTTTACACAGTTCTTAATTGACCAGCCACTCTCCCATGTTCTTGATAGCTTCCTATTTTGCATTTTTTTTTTAATTTTTCGCACACTGAGATTTTTCCCATGTGTATTTTTTTCGAACTTCAGTGAATGTTCATAAGTCGCTATATATCTACAAACATAACCTGTTTCCATCTTTGTTTCGTCAGTCAATTACATTCTTTTGACACTTTCATTTGTTTGTTTGAAAGCATGAATGAATCAAATGCCTTTTCTGGGCATGGCTCAGCTGGTGTTGTTCTTAAAACTAAAATGAAATTGCCTCAGTGATCAGCCTAACTTTGAATGTTAGTTAAATCCATATTCAGTGCAAAGCAGACTGAGATATTGTGGGATTGGCAGCTTTATACAAGCTTATAAAAAATCTTATGACTACCTCACTGGCCAGTGTAACTCAGGGTAGTTGCAGTAAGGCCAATGAATTTTGGCTTTAAAGGAGTTTTGCCATCCACAGATATTGAAAGTCTGGCTTTGAGATTACATACAAGCCCTTGATTGACCCTGCCCTCCAAAGCACCCATGAGTCTTGAATCAGACCAACTAAATATATAATATTTTATTTTTAAGTCATCACACTTGCTTGTTGTTAGATTTGTCCCCTGAAACCAGACCTCCCGGGTACACTCCGATCACATTTTCCTGCGACCTGAGGAATGGAAGTGGGGGCTTCCATCCACCTCCCCAGCTATTGTCATTTCCTTGGGGGACCGTGGCACTACTGCACATGCTCGTGGCCCTTTGGTGCTCATGTGGACTCTCCATCTCCCTGTTGGAACAGTGAGAGGACAAAAATGTGCCTTTCTTTTCCGCATTAGGGGTGCTGTGATCTCTCTGGGCAGTGGCTTTCACCAAGCAGAGTTCAAACACTTTTAGAGGAGGAGGAGGTACATTTGAATTCAGGTTCCTCCCAGCATGTTCTGTTTCATTCTCATCTTTAGCTGTCCACAGCAGCCTACTGTGCAAAGAATTATACTCTGGACAAGCAGTGGTGATGCTTCCTCATACACACATGCCTGGAGAGTGTTCCACTGGAGCTACCACTCACGCCAGCAGCAGAGCTATTTTGCTGGTGCAGTCTGTAGAAGTTTCCCAGGAGGTACAAGGTAGCGTGCCAGAGGACATTGTGGGCATTAATGCTTCTCTGTGACGGTGTTTTGCCAGGATGAAATGCCATGATGAAACACATGCCATACTACCCTAAGTCATATATCGAACCCAAGGTAAGCACCATAGAGGTAAAGGAGCAAATCCAGAGGGAGTGCAGCAAATTCAGGGTAAGCAGAGGGACAGCTTTGTTCCAGCTGCTCTGGGCCACTGCCATCAGCTTCCCTATTATTACAGGCACCCTGAGACTCCCATCTAATTCCACTTTCCACCTGCCCTCCCCAATAAATTCTGTTTAAAATGGTAGTTATTTTTGCTCAAAATATTTCCATTGTTTCTTGAAGAATGTCACCTTCCTCCCAGCTGGGACCCTGCTGCACAGTCAGATTGACAACCCTTTGCATAGCAGCCACACGACCATTTTGGACCCCAGACTTAGCTTCAGAGTAAAATATTTTGGGGGCGGGAGGAAAGGCCACTGTTTCTTCGACTGTGATAGGTGAGGTATGGGTTAGGGTTTTTAAGCAAGAGCTGCTGTACCCAAATTCAGATGCAAAAAAAGTCTCTTGGCTGTAGGAGAAAGGGTACATGCTGGTGGAACTTAAGTGTGAGGGAGCCAGAAGAAAGCAAAACTGAAAGCTCTGCTTTACATGTGTGTAGTACGCTGCTGCCTGAGGGAGTAAGAACCCACTTACAACCCCACATGGATTACCCTGGCTTTGTCCAGGTGCATGAAAGAAGCAGGGCCACACATCTGTTTATTTCCTCTCTGGGGATTAGAAATTGGAGGGTGGGAAATGAGTAGAGCCTGGGGTCCATTCTCACGCACCAGCTCAACTGAGCCCATGAGCACTGGAGGGGGCTGGGGGGAGGAAGGGGGGAATATTATTTTATTTCTGGCTTAGGCCAGAGGTAAATGACTGCCCGAGGGAATAGGAGAGGAGAAGGTGTGCCGCTGAGTTACGGTGCCTCGGGGGGCTCCTGCTGCAATGGCACAGCTAGGTAACATGCTCCCTGGGGGACTGCATCTGAAATAAAAATGTAGCCTATTACTTATTGGGATTAATGCTCACTTACTAACATCTCTTATTGCTTAACTCTTCAATTTTAGCACCTGGGTAACTACTTAGGCTCTTTTAAATTTACTGGATGAAATTCAGAGAACAGATATCCAGAGATCTATGTCGAGTTCACTACTGACAGGGTAGTGTGAACTGAAAGTAGTACATATGAGAAAGTCTAGGGAGAGAGCCATAATGAATGAAAGGATCATGGTAGATAAGAATCCTGCCCTCATCCCCATTTACTTTCAGTCAGCTTAGCTTGAGTGGGACCTTGTGTCTCCCAGGTTCCTTTAAATACTACAAATAATTTCTCACCTGAATTGTCTCTCAATGAAAGAGGATGCTGACTCAGAGTTAGGAGCTGCCTGTGGACTCCCGGCACACTCCAGAAACCTTTGCACAATACTTGATAATATAACATAGAGGTATTAGCTCTCCAGTACTACAAATTCCATGGGCAAAATAACATCAGGATGACTTATATGAAGCTTTCCACAAGCTGTCCAACAAGTAAACCTCTTCTCAACACGAAAAGAACATCCAGTATTCAGCATATTTCCAGAATCAAACCTCTACGCTCTATTTCCTTATTTAATTACCGTGAATCATGTCACCACCCTGTCTAGTTCATAACTCGGGCACTATTTTTTTTACTGGGCGTTTCTCTGGGTCCTTGCATCCTAGCCACATGCAGAGAAAAAACTAAGAAACCGTCTTTCTGATCCAGCTCTCGTGACTGTTACGACAGCAGCGTTGGCTCAAACCCAAACACTCACCATGCACAGCACTGGTATGGATGTCAGGGGAGGACTGTTCTGTTTTCTGGCATTGGCTAGCAGACTCGTGACTTGTTGCTGGGCATTGAGAATGCTGGTTTCAGGTACCTTTCTACAGCATCATAGAATCACAGAATACTCTGGGTTGGAAGGGACCTTTAAAGTTCATCTAGTCCGATGCCCCTGCAATGAGCAGGGACATCTTCCACTAGATCAGGTTGCTCAGAGCCCCATCCAACCTGGCCTTGAATGTTTCCAGGGATGGGGCAGCTACCACCTCTCTAGGCAGCCTGTGCCAGTCTTTCACCACCCTCATTGTAAAAAATTCCTTCCTTATGTCCAGTCTAAATCTACCCTCTCTTAGTTTAAAACCATTACCCCTTGTCCTATTGCAACAAGCCCTGCTAAAAAGCCTGTCCCCATCTTTCTTATAAGCTCCCTTGAAGTACTGAAAGTCTGCAATAAGGTCTCCCTGGAGCCTTCTCTTCTTCAGGCTAAACAACCCCAACTCTCTCAACCTTTCCTCATAGCAGAGGTGTTCCAGTCCTCTCGTCATTTTTGTGGCCTCCTCTGGACCTGCTCCAACAGGTCCGTGTCTTCCCTGTGCTGGGGGCTCCAGAGCTGGATGCAGGACTGCAGGTGGGTTCTCACCGGAGCAGACCAGAGGGACAGAATCCGCTCCCTCAACCTGCTGGCCACGCTGCTTCTGATGCAGCCCAGGATACAGATGGCCTTCCGGGCTGTGAGCGCACATTGTTGGCTCATGTCCAGCTTTTCATCCTCCAGCACCCCCAAGTCCTTCTCTGCAGGGATGCTCTCAATCCCTTCATCCCCCAACCTATATTGACACAGGGGGTTGCCCCAGCCTGTGTCCAGGACCTTGCACTTGGCCTTGTTGGACCTCATGAGGTTCACAAGTGCCCACTTCTCGAGCTTGTCCAGGTCCCTCTGGATGGCATCCTGTCCCTCAGGCGTGTTGACTGCACAACTCAACTTGGTGTCATCTGCAAACTTGCTGAGGGAGCACTCGATCCTGCTGTATAGATCATTGATGAAGACTTTAAACAGGTATTTTCAACCTCTTTATTTCATTCCTCAGGTAGCTTATGACAATTGTTTTAGTGATGGCTAAAGCCGGAATCTCTCTTGCTCTATGAATCGCCTCAGGAAAGCAATCGCTGTCCTTTCTGTAATGGGGGACAATGTGAAAGCTGTTGTGAGTCTCACAGGGGGCTTAGCAGCACCCGTGATAGTGGCAGGATGGGAGCAACCTCCATGCTCTTAACCATAGTCCTCCGCGATGGCCCAGTGAATGTATTCAAACTTTTAGGTTTGAGAATAACATCAATATTACTCATTGGGTCTTAGCCTGAAAGAAAACAGAAGAAGAGCTTGTTTGTCTAACAGACTAAACAAGGCGAGACATTTTGTCCAATCAGCCTCTGGACCCTGAAGTGCGACAGGATTCCTCTTTTTGATGTCAGCGAGAGTTGAAATTGGCTGGCAGACAGACCACAGGCTCACCCGCCGGCCACAGTGGCAGTAGTGAAAGGTCTCGTGCTCCGGTTGCAGCTAGCCCTCCCATCCTGGTACCAAATACATCATGGCAGGAGCATGCTTCAAATGGCATGTAGGAAGAAAGGCTTGCTAATCCTGGCCAGAGGAGCATCAGTACACACATGACCATCAAGGTGGGATATTAATTGGGTCACAACAGTAGGAAATGCATGAGGCTGTGTGTTGAATTTCTTGACGCTTATTGTGAACAAAACTCTATTTGGTCTTCCTAAGTAGAATCATCTCTGTTTAAAAGGAGCAGTCAATGATCTCTGGAAACATTTGTTGTGTTTTTTAAGAATGGGGAACTAAAATGATTTGGTGGGCCTATTGGAGATCACAACCACTTAGAGCCAAAACTCATTCGATGTTGTGATCAGGTGGAAATAACTTCGAGCTTTAACACTCGAAATTCAGAAAAGTAATTTCGGAAGAAGAGTGGCTAAGAGAAGAGAGAAATTGGAAATGGTGATTTTGAAAGTAACAATACAGAATGGTGACATCTTCTAACGTGAGCCCTTAACACAAAGTAAGCCCAAGTTACTGTGTCTTTTCAATGGGGTGGAGAAACTTTTGCTACATGCCTTTCTTGCAACCAGTCTGATTATATTCTTTCTGATCAGATAAGAAGCAGATGGAAAACAAAATGAACTTTAAGAAAGCAACAGCTAAAACACAGTATTCTTGGTATACAAACTTGTTTAATGAGGTTATATCTGTTATGACTTTAATTGCTGAAAATCTGAAATTTCATCCATTCCAGAAAAACTAGTCACAACTAATTAAAAAAAATGCATAATTTGCAGTCTTATTGAGCAAGTCTCCAGAGAGACTTCTACAAATTTGTTGTCATCTGTTTAATTATAAGTTCACCAGTTTATTTTGAAAGGTGGTTCCAAGTTTAATTCATACATGCTGCTTTAGAATCACATGCAGAAAAAAAATTCTATACTGAAAATTTTTATTTTCTCTCTCTCCTAATAGAAAAGCAGGAAGTTAGCAAGTATTCCACAGGATTTACAATGGAGATCACAATGAAGCATGTTGTATCTTAAAATCTAATTTAACTTAGTATTTTTAACCAGACAGGGAACAATAATCCCAGAACTGTATCTGAAATAAAATCAACATCTGTTTCCCAGATATTTGGGTCGTTAACCAATTAGATTACAGCAGTGATCCAGATAACTGGATTGGGTACAAGGTGGCCCATGTGTGATATATATTATATTTATTTGTTGACAAGTGTCATAATACATTCTTTTCATTGTAAATAAGATAATGAAGTCACATTGAAAGAGGAGATTTTGAAAGCTCAGAAGGACATTTATTTTTGTAGGTTTAGAAAGACGTCTTCCTCCCTTCCTCTCTCTGCTCCTCTCTCCCTTTTTCTCTCTCATTTGCAGTGAGAATCAAAACCCAAATCCTAGAAACATGTTAAACATTTTTTCACTTGGCACTTTACCAGCCGTGGTTTTTATCTCAACCCTCCGCATGTTGACTTTTTCCAAAATAATAGCCCATGCAGGATGAGTTACTGTGCATGAGCTCAGCTGCTGCACAACAGCAGGGCACTGCAGAAGCTCATGTTCAGCTACAGACCATCTTCAGCTCAGGGGATTGCTACACCCTGACCACAGAAAGGAGCTAAATACGTTCAAAGCTCTGGAAGTCACAGTTTATCCAAAAGGTTTTTGAGCCACGTGAAACAAGTTGGGGGTTGGCAGGGGTGTCCAGTGTCTCATGGATGGATTTTGTGTACCTGCCAAGTTTTAATCCATCTGTCTTTACTCACAGAGGAAATACCATTGTTAGAAGTGCCCCCATTACCAGTTTCTGTTCTTAGACATAACTCATTTTTCTAGTAAGGTAGAGCCAAAGAGAATAAACCTCAAAACAGCTAGAGATCTAATGGTGCAGAAGCTCAGGAGGAAGGAATATCTGACCAGCTGAAAATGAAAACCCAAAAAGAAGTTACATGGAAACTTGTGCAAATGCTGCAGCTCCATTTCTAAGCATGAGAGATCTTCAGAAGAACATCAAGGTATAGTCCCATACATTTTAATAGCCCCCAATAGTAGTTGTAGTCCCCTGACACTCTAGGCTATTTATGCTTCCTTAGAACCTGATAACCATTTTCGCTCGAGACAGCTACATCCACAGAGAATGTTGCAAATGAAAGTCTGGGGCAAGGTGGCTATGGGTGTGATGGACTCCAGTCTGCAAGGGTCTGCAAGTAGAGTGCACATCTTTGTGTCTCTCTCTCTCAATTCCATATGGTCATGGCAAGAAAAAAGAGATACAGGAAAAGGAAGTTGGAAGAAAAAAGTAATAAAATGGAGAAAACACACAAATTAAGATTGATGGAAGGAATGAGAAGATATAAGACGTTTTTCTGTGCTCTGTTACTTATTCAGTTTTGTGTGTGGGATGAAGATTGGACAGTGAAAAGGGTCATAGACTGGGTCCAGTAGAAAAAGTGAGATGAAAAGACTCACAAAGGTAAGCAGCTATGCAGAAAGAGACCACAGAATCACAGAATCACAGAATGGTAGGGGTTGGAAGGGACCTCTGTGGGTCATCTAGTCCAACCCTCCTGCCGAAGCAGGGTCACCTACAGCCTGGCTGCACAGGACCTTGTCCAGGCGGGTCTTAAATATCTCCAGAGAAGGAGACTCCACAGCCTCCCTGGGCAACCTGTTCCAGTGCTCCGTCACCCTCAGAGGGAAGAAGTTCTTTCTCATGTTCAGACGGAACTTCCTATGCCTCAATTTGTGCCCATTGCCCCTTGTCCTGTCACTGGGCACCACTGAAAAGAGTCTGGCCCCATCCTCCTGACACCCATCCTTCAGATATTTATAAGCATTTATAAGATCCCCTCTCAGCCTTCTCTTCCTCAGGCTGAACAAGCCCAGCTCCCTCAGCCTCTCCTCGTAAGGGAGATGTTCCAGTCCCCTCATCATCCTTGTAGCCCTCCGCTGGACTCTCTCCAGTAGCTCTTCATCTTTCTTGAACTGGGGAGCCCAGAACTGGACAGAGTACTCCAGATGAGGCCTCACCAGGGCAG